>JAEEGL015387242.1_pt1 | contig 20365 bp, 13 predicted proteins | sample 9134231 | NCBI WGS metagenome assembly JAEEGL01 (sample SAMN16246548, study PRJNA631951) | gut metagenome | biome: gut microbiome; feature: rumen; material: fiber-attached | host: Bos | place: Iran: Karaj | collected 2018-10 | reverse complement strand
TGAATATAATGATCTTATATTATAAATTTGATTGGGTATTAAATCACTTATTTCAAAATAGTCTACTTTATTTGGACCTAAATAAAAATCAAGTTTGTTACATTTCATTTGTTGAGAAGGAAATTCAATATCATTATAAAATAATTCATAAATAGTATCGTTTATTATTACAATATAAGTTCTTATTTTTGAATTTAGATTAATTGATACAGATTGTTGAATTTTAGAAAAGTAATTATTTTGAGAGATTATTAATGTGTTAAAATAAACAGATGTTTCTGTAAATTCACACCAATAATAAGTTAAAGGATTTTTTCCAATTAAAAGTAAAAAAGAATAATTTGTTATATAATTTATTGATACTAAATCTAAATAATTTATAGTTTCTTCTTTTATAATATATAAATGTCTTTTAATTAATTGTTTATTTGAACTAGTAAGTAATTTAATATGTAAAGTTGACAAATTATCTTCTAATGAAATAATGAGAATTGAATTATCTGTAAAAGGAAACATTTTAAAATATAGAGAATTAGGTGATTCATTTACTAATGTTTGAATATTATCTCTATCATTAAAATTTGAATTCATATAGAATCCATAAATTTTTTCTTCAAAATATGCACAAAAAATTTCAAAGTTATATTCAATAGTTACACATTGGAAAATATTATTATAATTAATATTTTCATTTTTAGTAATTGTAAAATTATATGAATTTATCACATTTAAATTATAATTTACTTTCCAAATAAAATTTATATAATTATTACCTTCTAAATAAGTTTGGGTTAAAATGATATATTTTTCAAAATCTATTTGGAAAGAGATTGAACATTTATAATCATTATATTGATAATTATTATATATTTGAGCAGAAAACATTTCATTATTTTGTAAATCATATTTTCCAATATGATTATTAGATAGACATGTTAAAAATAAAATTTTATTATCCATATCATAAATAAATTCAGTATTTAAATTAATTTGTGAATATTCATAATTTTCATTATCATCTATTACAAATCCATTATCATATAAATATATTGATGATAAAAAATTTCCAAAAGATTGTGCTTTTAATATTTTTGACTCATAATTTAGTTTTGTTAATGAATATAATGTATAATCTGGAGCTGAAGAATTTGAATATTTAAAATGAAATATAAGCATAATTAATTTGAAAATCAAAAATTGTATATTAAAAATTTGAAATATAGAATTCATATAATTATTTAATTATAGTATTTATTTTTAAATAAAAATTTAAATAAATTATATTTTTATTTATCATTAAAAACAATTTATTTATATATAATATATAATCATTAATTTAAAATATAATGAAATTTATTCTTAAACTTATAAATATATTTTTTGTTTAACTAATAATTTTTGGATAATAAACAATTTTAAATGTAAAAATTATCTTTATCTATAAATAATAAATATTATAAATTAATATTATAAAAAAGAATAAATTCAAGGCAATAAGATATTACTAAATCAAAAAAGTATTACAAAAATAAAAATCTTAATAATAATCTATCATTTTATATATTAATATTTATTTATTATTTTTTTCTTAATTTATTAAATTAATCGAACATGAATATATTAATTTATTAATTTATTTCTATTTATAGAATATTCTTTATTATTATATATTCATGAATTATTAATAATATTTGGACATATTTTTTTATATTCAATATTAATGAAAAATACTTATTTTATTTTTAATTGTTTTTAAGATTTTATGTAAAATTATTTCATTTTTTAAGTTATAAAAATAAATGTTAAAAATTATATAAAAATTAGTAAACAATAATGCTGAATTTAAAAAGCCAAAATATTTTAAAAACTAATATCAAATAAGTATTTAAAATTTAAAATGATATATAAAATATTATAAAGAAAAAATATTATATCCGTTTTTTAATTTAAATAAAAATCACAAATTTCATACAAAAACACAATCCCTATTTAATTTAAACACCAAAATAATATAAAAAAAAACCATAAAACCTTATATCAAAATCCCATAATTCTATTTTTCAAAATTAAAACCTACCCAAATAAAAATTTAAAAATAAAAAAAAAATAAAATTAAAAAAAAAAACAAAAAAAAAAAAAAAACAACTAAAAACAACAAAAAAAAAAAAAAAAAAAAAAAAAAAAAAAAAAAAACAAAAAAAAAAAAAAAAAAAAAAAAAAAAAAAAATAAAAAAAAAAAAACAATTAAAAAAAAAAAAATGCCAAGAGCAACAAGAACAGTAGACACAACAAAAGCAGTAACAATAACAGGAACAAAAGGAGTAACAATAAATGCAGCTCCTCAAGCAACAGGTTCATCAGTAGCATTTGGAGGAACTCGTAATAAAGGAGGTAAAAGTTCATTTACAGGAGGAAGAAGAGCAAGTATAACAAGAGGTCGTTCAGGTGGAGGTCGTTTAGGTGTAATAGGTCGTAGTGCAAGTGGTAATAGAAGATCAGGAAGTAGACGTTCAGGAAGTAGAAGATCAGGAAAATCAAGTGGTGGTGGTGGTGGTGGAAGTTTATTTGCATTATGTTCATGTTGTATTTTATTATGTTGTTGTTGTCAAGATGATGAAGAAGAAGAAGAAAATAATGTTGTTATTATACAACAACCACAACAACCTAATCAACCTGTTAATTATGCTCAACCTGTTAATTATAATCAACCTGTTACTTATAGTCAACCTATTAATTATAATCAACCTGTTACTTATGTTACACCTGCTAATTATAATCAACAAATGCAACAACCTGTTAATTATAATCAACAAATGCAACAACAACCTGTACAACAATATTATACTCCTTATAATATGCAACAACCTATGCAAGGAAATATGGATGTTGGGTTAACTAATAATCAAGGTGTTGTGAATACTGGAGAGAATTTAAATTAAGGTTTTTATATTTTGGATATATAGATTTTTTATATTTTTTTTTTTTATGGTTTTATGAGATATTTTTATTACAGATTTAGAGTTATAAGTTTTAGTTAATTAATTAAATAAAATTGCTTCTTTTAGATTGTTATTAATTGTTATAAAAATTAAATTTTGCAATAAATATAAATTTTTTTTAGATTGTTTATTTTTTTTAATATTGAAAATAAAAATTAAATAAATTTTATATTTTTTTATACAATAATGATAAAAAAATTAATTTATATACTATTATTATTATATATTATATAAATAATATATATAAAATTTCAAATTACATTTTATACTTTTTTACTAAATAAAAAAATGCATTTTTAATTATAAATTTAAAAAAACTAATAAATCTTTTTTTGTATATTTAATAGATTTAATTATAATGTCTTTTTATAGTATTTAATATAAGAGTTTATTTTATTTATTATTTATTAGATCATTATAATTTTTCAATTTTTTTATATTAATAATTATTTTAAAAGTGTAATAAAATTATAAATTACTATATAAAAATAAATTTAATATAACAATATATTTTGAATAAACAATTTATATTACCATAAAATATTATGTTTTCAAAATTTTTTTTTAATGATTGAAATAAAATTATATTAATTAAATTTAAATATTTTATTTCATAACGATTAAAATTTAAAATATAAACATGTATATATTTTTAAATCATTTAAAATCTTAAATGTCAAATGTAAATTTATAAATACAAATAAAAATATAAAATAATAAATATGTAAATGTAAAATTTAGTAAGAACAAGATTCATTTTTTCTATTTTTTATTCAAAACAAATAAAAAATAAAACATTTGAAAATTATTTACAAAATCAATAAAAAAATATTTAATATAAACGGTAGCAAAATTAAAAAAAAAAAAAATAAAATTTCAACAAATATTATTTAACCTTAATTAGAAAAAAAAATATAAAAAATGCCAAGAGCAACAAGAACAGTAGATACAACAAAAGCAGTTACAATTTCAGGAACAAAAGGAGTAACAATAAATGCAGCTCCTGAACCAACTCCAGTAGTAGTAAAAGAGCCTGAACCAACTCCAGTAGTAGTAAAAGAGCCTGAACCTGAACCTGAACCAGAACCAGAACCAGAACCAGAACCTGAACCAGAACCTGAACCAGAGCCAGAACCAGAACCTGAACCAGAACCAGAACCTGAACCAGAACCTGAACCAGAACCAGAACCTGAACAAGAAACAGTTGTAGTACAACCAAAGACTGAGCCTGTAAAACAAGCTGAAACAAAACCTGTAGTTCAACAAACAAAAACAAATACAACAAAGAAAGAACAACCAAAAGCTACTGGTACAACAAAGGCACTTTCAGGTACAAAAAAAACAACTAAACCAACAAATACTTCAACAGGAATTAAAGTAACAAAAGCTAAAGAGACAAAGCCAGCAACAGGTAAATTGACAATAGAAAAAAGTACATCAAATAGAAGTAGACGTACTGGAAATAAGAAAACTACATCAACAAAAACTCAATCGAGAGAATTAACAGAAGAGGAAAAACGACAATGTATTGCTTTTTGTAGATTTATATGTACTTGTTGTTGTTGTTGTTGTGGAGATGAAGAAGAAGTAGGAGAAAATAAAACAATTGTTGTTTATCAAAATGCTCAACCTCAACAAGGACAAATTGTGGTTTCTACTAATCAACAATATGTTAGTGGACAACCTGTTGTTTATACTCAGAATCAGGGTTATATTCAAAATCAAGGTTATGTTCAAAATCAAGGTTATGTTCAAAATCCGGGTTATGTTCAAAATCAAGGTTATAAATAAAACGAAGGATTTTAAAAATGAAATCCACCTTAAATTTTGAATATTTTTTGATTTTTTAAATAAAAATTTGTGATATTTGAATTTTGAATATGATTTTTATTTGGTGGATTCTTTTTAGCTTCTTATTCTTTTTTATTTTTAATATTTTTTATATATTTTTTTGAATATAAAATTTCTTTTTGTACTAAAAATAAACAAAAAATAAAAATTTTTCTGATTATAATAATTATTATTTCTAAAGATATAAACCCTAAAAAGAATTATTTAAAACAATTATGGAGTTATAAATTTAATTAATTAATAAATAAACTTCTAATTCTTCAACATTAAATTTCTTTTATCCATTAGTAATACTAAATTGATTAAAAGTCTCAGATTCAATCCACATATTACTTGATTTAGTTAAAAATTGATCAACAATTATAAGATCTCCTCCAAAACCAAAAACAGGACCAAATTATTCATTATATTCAATAGAATTATCTTTTTTTTTAGTTTTAATTTTAATATTATTAGAAATAGAAAAAAAAAGTATTAGGATCTTTTTTAGGATGACTTTCTAAACTATCCCAAGCAGTTTCTGTATATCCTCTAAATTTAAAAGTCTAACATTCTTCTTCTTGTTAAATTTGTTTTTAAATTATAACTGTCTGAAAAAAAATTATTTATTTTTGATGATATTGGGAATTTTCTTTAATTTGAGATAATTGTTCTACTTTATTTCTTAAAAAACAACATCTTCTTTTAATTTTTTGTTTTCTTTTTCTAAAATTGTTACTCTATCTATTAAAGAATGTGTTGTTGAAATTAAATCTTTTATTTTTTCATTTTCTTCTTTTTTTTCTTTTAATTTAAACTCATTTAATCCTTTTATTGAAATTCCAGGATTTAATATAAGATTCATTATGTTATTTTTATTCATTAATTCATAATGATTTAATGAAAATAATTCAGATAAACTTTCAACAACTTCATCAATAGAATCAAACATTTTGAAATAATTTTTAATTTGAATTAGATTTTGTAATGTATAAATGTTTTGAAAAAAAAATATTTGATAAATTATTTAATTCTGAAACTGAAAATAAAACATTTTTAAAGTTATTTAATATTTTTATTTTATAATCTTTATTCTCTAATTTATAAACATATTAAAAACAATTTGAATAAGTTAAAGGATATGGTGACTCATTCATTTTTTTTTAATTAAATTTATTATAATTTTATAATAAATCTATTAAAATTAAAATAATTTATTTTATTGATAAAAAATTTAATGTATCTTCAACAGCTTTTTTATAATCATTTAAAGTTAAATCTTCTTCTTCATCTTCTGAAAATTCTTCTTCTTCTTCTTCTGAATTTATTTTATGATATTTGGTTAATTTTGTATTTTTACTTAAATTTTTTATTTTTATTAATTTATTTAGTAATTTATTTAATTTATTTTCAGAAGAAAAAGTTAAAGGATCAATATTAATCTTTTTATTAAATGCAGTTTCAAATGCATTTGAAATTTTATCTGTTTTTATCATCATCATTGATATTATTAATTTAATTTGAGGAAAATCATTCCATCCATTTAAATATGATTTTTCTAATAATTCAGAAATTGAAATTTCTATATTATATATTTTATTATTTTCTTTTTCAATTAATGAAAAAAATTCTTTGATAAATTTTTCTCTAGAATAATTATTATCATAAGCAATTTTTAAAAGATTCATTATTTTAATTTGTGTTTTAAAAAAAGAATTATTTTCATAAATAAATTTTATTTCTTTGGGATTTGAATAATCAATAACTAATAATTCTAAAATTTCAAAAATTCCAACTATACAAAAATTTATAGTTTTTTTTATATATTTATTTAAATAATTTGAATATAATGATGGATTTTCTAAATAACTGAAATTTATATTTTCATTTGAAGGTATTATAATCTTTCCAAAATACTTTATTAACTCTTCATATGAAAAATACTTTCTTGGATTATTTATATAATCCATAATTCAAATTAATATTATATATTTAAAAAATAAAAAAAATAATTTTTTAGTTTTTATCAGTTAAAATTATTATTAATAAGATTTTTTTCATAGAAATTTTTTATTATATTAAAAAAGATACTATTATAAAAAAACACAAATAAAATGAATAAATTACTATTATTTCTATTATTATCAATATACATCTCATCAAATCAATAACAAAATGTCTAGAAACTCCATTTAAAGAAGGTAATGTTTTGAATCAATAGAATTAGAAAATAATTTCCTTAATTCAAAAAATGAAATTATCAAAAATGTGAAAAAGGAAAAATATGTTTAATTAATTCAAACTTAGGAACATATATAGAAAAACCAAAAAAAAATTTAAACGAAGAATGTTTTTTAAACACAGAATGTAAAAGTAATATATGTAAATCCTTTAAATGTACTGGAAAAAAACTAAAAGAAAATTGTAAAAATACAAATGAATGTTCATCAAATTTATTTTGTTATAAAAATAAATGTGAAAAATTAAATGATTTAAATGAAGAATGTGAATCTAATTCATTTGGAAATTGTAAAATGGGATTAGTATGTCATAAAAAAAATTATTTAGATAAAAATGGAATTTGTATTAAATTTTCATCACTTGAAAATAGAGAAAAAACAATAAATCTTTTTGCTTGTAAAAGTGGATTTATTGGAAATAAAGGAATTTGTTCTAATGTTTATCCTAAAGGAATTTCTAAAGAAATTTTTTGGATTGTATGTAAATTGAAGAAGATAATAAAATTGAAAAACAATATTTTAAAAATGAATGTCAAGTTAGTTCAAAAGGAGAAATTAGAAATCTTTTTGATAATTATCATCTAAATTGGGATGAATTTAAAGAAAATTATTGAAAACATATTTTAATTAAATAAAAAGATTTGAGTTTTAATTATAGTCATAATCAATTGAATTTAGATGATGAATATGTTAAAGAGCTTATATTAAATTTAAATATTATAATTTAATTAGTGATGCTGATAAATGTACTTATGATTATATTTTTAAATTTGATGATGATAGAGCTGCTTTTGAATTTATTATTAGTTAAATTTACTAGTTAAAAAAAAATTAAGGTATGATAATTTTTTTTTTGAAATTATTATAAATATTAATGATAATGATAATCATTTGTTAAATATATAATTTAATTTAATAAAAAATAAAAAAAATGGAAAAAACACTTTTATTATTTGATTTCGATAAAACAATAATTAAAAATGATGTTATTCATACACTTACTCTTCATTTTATTCCAGAATTATATCATAAAATGAATGGTTTTTTATATAAAGTTAATCCGTGGATTCCTTTTAATAATGAAATATTTAAAGAAATGAAAAAAAATAATGTTACAATTGAGAAATTAAAAGAACAAATGGGAAAATTCGAATTAAGTCCTAATTTTAATGAATTATTTACTTTCATAAAAAATAATAAAGAAAAATTTGATGTTAATGTATTATCTGCTGGAAATAAATATTGTATTTCAAATATTTTAGAACAAAAAAAATTATTATCAATTTTTAATAATATTTATGCTGATGATGGAGAAGAAAATGAAGAAAATTTAGTTAAAGTTTCTAGTATTGGTTTTTTAAATTGTAATTATTGTAATCCTGCACTTTGTAAAAGTTTAGTTTTTGATAAATATTTTAAAGAAAAATATAAAAAAGTTATTTTTATTTGTGATGGTTATAATGATTTTTGTTTATCTAAAAAATTAACACAAAAAGATTTAATTCTTGTTAAAAAAGACCATTCTTTATATAACATTTTATATGAAAAAAACGGGTTAAAAGATATAAAATGTAGAATTAATATTTGGACTAATGGATTAGAAATCATAAATGTTTTAGAAAAAGAATTAAAATATTCTGTATAATTATTATATTTTAATTATAATAAACGAGTTTTTTATTATATTGCATATTAAAAATATATAATTTCAATAATCTTAATTCACAAAAAAATATAATAATTTTTTATTACAACTCACTTATGTTATTAAATAAAATTTAATAAAAATATTTAAAAACTATCAATAAAATTAGCAGAATAATATAATTGTTTAGAATTAAACTTAAAAGCGAAATATCTTAAAACGCAAATAATACTGCTAAGAATCATAGGAATAATTATATTTTCCAAAACACCCATAAAATAATTTTGAATTAAATTTGATTGATTACTCTTATAAATACAACAAAAAATATATAAATAATAAACACACCCAAACATAATTATAAACTGAATAATAAAATAAATGATAATTCTAATTTTAATAATATGAAGTATCTTTAAAGCATATCTATTATATTTCTCCTCATCTTTAACTTCATTATCCAATAATGTAAGTTTTGAAGCAAATTCAACTAATTTAGAAATTAAATTCATAATAAAATAACATATTAAATTTGATAGAAGTGATAAACCAATTGAAACTGACATATCAATTCCACCTCCATTATCATAAGTATCTGATGCTACATTATCAGTATACATTAAAGCATTTACTGTGAAATCTAATAATAAATCTAAGAAAAATAATGATAATAAAATTGTTATCAATTCAAATTTTTCTCTAAAAAATAATATTGTTATTATATCTACTTTTGATATAAATATTGAAAACCATGATATTAAAAAAAATTTCTTTCTTTTTAATTTTGCTTTCTCAAATGTAACTCCTGAATATTTATCTAATTGAAATATTGATTCATTATTAGTTTCTTGATTTTCAACATTTGAATTATTTAATATTGTAATTTTACTATTATTTTTCAAAGAAATGCTATAATTATTATTTTTCTCATTAAATTTTGATTTTTTTTTATTTTTTAAAAAATTATTATTGTTCTTAATTTTATATTTATTATTATCATTTTTATTTTTATTATTTTTATTAAATTTATAATTAGATTGTTTTTTATCTTCAAAATTAAATGTTTCACCTTTTGAACTATAAATTTTTAATATTTCCCTATCACTACTTACAGTTTCTCTATTACAAGACTTACCTAAAATAGGAGGATTTCCAGCATAAACTTTAAATAATTTAGATTTTAAAATAATTAATTCAATTCTAATATAAAGATAAACTAATATTAAATTAGCAAAAATAAGAATAACACCAATCCATAAACCCATATTATTTGAAATATTTGTTAATAATTCAGAAAATAATTTATAACATTTTACAATTTTAATATTAATTATATTATCAACAGTTTGAACAAAATTATTTTCTGGTTTTCCAAAATATGTTTTTTCATTATCAATTTCTGCATTTAATTTAACTTTACAATTACAAATAACATTTTCATTATAAATATCAATTTTTTCTAGAATACAATTATTTTCACAAAAATTAATATTAACAAAAATTTTCTCTCTCCTTTGTTTAAGTGGAATATCAGTTCCATTAATTGAATAATGAGAACAAAAATCAAAATAAAAAATTGAATTTTGGTCATAAATATCAATATTTTTTTCTATTAATTGTCTCGCTACTTCTAAATTTGCTAAAGTTGAATTTGTAATTGGATATACTATTTTTAAATCTAAATTTTCACATGGTGATAAATTTAATAATGTACCATCTTTCCTATAAATTAAATATTCTACTGCATTTGTTATTGTTGATTGAGAAATTGGATTTATGTCTATTTTTACTAATAATAATGGTTCATCATTTGGAATTTGATATTCTGTTCTTAAATTTTTTTCACATTCAGAAAAGTCAATCAATGTTAAATTTTTATTTTCATTATCTTGTAAACTTTTTTGTTTGTCAATATCAGTTATTTCAATTTGTAAATTATTTATTTCTACTATTTTATTTTTATTATATATATTCATCAAATTATCATCAATTAATTTAAGAATATTATTATTTTTTTCATAATTATCTTTCATTTTTAAACATTTTTTCCCATTTATTTCCATTTCATATTTATCAATACAATGACAAATAATATCATTTTTATGATTAAAAAAAGCATTATCAGGACATTCATTAACACAAAAATTATCAAAAATAACTTTATTATTTCTACATTTTTTCAAACATTCATTATTCGAAATATCAAGATAAATATAACCATCATTATTACATTCTTTACGTGTATCTTTACAAATATTTTCTCCTCTAGAAATATCAAAATAAAAAAAATTAATACATTCACATATTTTTTTTTCAGAATCTGTTTTTAAATATGAAGGACATATTTTATAACAAAATTTATTAAATAAATATTCAAATTCCAAAGGACAAAATTTCATACAATATTTACTAAGATCATCTAATTGAATTGTAAATGGATAATCTAATGCTTCATCAAATCCACATGATTCTACATTTTCATCATAACAAATTTTATTATTTTGTAAATCAATTGCATATAAATATTGACAAACACAAATTTTTTCTCCATTTTCATCTATTTTTGAAAAACTATTTTCTGGACATCTAATATAACAATTTTTATTAAATTGAAAAATATATTGATTTGAATCTGAACATTTTTGTACTAATTCTTTTGAATCTTCAATTAATAAAGGATAATTTGAATTTAATTCTCCTTCTCCTAAACAAACAATTTCATCATTTGAATTAAACCAATTATATGAACATTTACAAGTTTTTTTTCCATCAATTTCAATTTCATATGAATTCAAAGGACATTCTCTATAACAAATATTATTAAATTCAATTTGATCAGCTTCACACTCATTTACACATTGATTTAATTCTTGAATATATTTATTTTTTCCAATTACATTTTGACAAGATTTTATATCATTACATTCCATTAAATTATCATTATTAAAATACCATGGATTAATACATTGACATGTTAATAAATTATTTGAATTTATTACTTCAAAAGTTCCTAAAGGACAATCATCTAAACATTGATGATTAAATTCTTTATATTCATTAGGGCATCTTTTAACACAATAATTTTTTCCTGTTTTTTTATTTTCTATTTGAAATTTATAATTTTCTGGGCATTCATTATTATTTAAACATATAATATTTTTATTTTCATCTTCTATATAATAATTGTCACAAACACATAATTTTTCTGGTGTACCGTTATTATTTATTTCTAATAAACTTAACATTGGATTTTCATCACATTGAATTTGTGAAATGCAAGTATTATTAAATTCAATATTATAAATAGCTTGTCCTGAACAATCAGAAACAATTTCATTTGTAGCAATAATTAATTTATTGTAAATTGAATAATCCTCATTTTGACCTAAGCAAATAATATCATTTCCATCTTTATACCATTTATACATACATTCACAGGTATTTTCACTATCTAAATAATTAGAATTTTCAGGACATTGTCTATAACATTTATTATTAAATTCAATTGTATCAGGAATTTTACATTCTGAAACACATTCATTTGTTTTAACAATTAATTTATTATTAGGATTATCACATTGTTCATGTGTATTTTCACATATAATTTTACCTTCATTATCAAAATACCAATTTTTAATACATCTACAAATTTTTACTCCATTACTATCTGTTGCATCATAAGTATCATCTGGACATTTTTCATAACAATTTTTATTAAAAAAATAAAAATTACTTTCACATTCATCAGTACATGCTTTAGGTTCATTACTTGTTTGAAAAAAAACTAAATATGGTAAATATGGATCACTAGATGGACAAGAATCAATACAAATTTTATTATTATTTTTATCTTCATAATAAAAATATGGGCAAGAACAAACAAAATTGCTTACTGTTGAGCCTTCAGGGCAGGTTTGTAGACATTCAAGATAATATCTAAATTTATAACTCGTCGCATCAGTTGAACCTTCACCACAATTTTTTACTTTCTCTTTAGTACCAGAAACAATAAATTTATATTCTTCATTATTTTCATCATCAGAAATACAATATTTTAAATTATCTTCATAATAATAATAATTAGTAATAGGACAATCACAATGATTACTAATATTTACAAATTTACCAGGACAATCTTTATAACATATTCCTCTAAATTCAATTTCTGTATTATCACATTGTTGAACACATTCAGAACTACCATCAATTGAATATTCATAAGGACTATTCTCTATACAGTTATCTACATCATCACAAATAACCTGACCATTAATTCTATGCCATTTTTTGAGACATTTACAAGTTTTAAAACCACTTAAATCTGTAATTGTTTCTGTATTTAATGGACAACTCTCTAAACATTGCTTATTATATATAATTTTTATTTCACTATCCTCACATGAATCAACACATTTATTATTTAGAACAAATTTAGGGCAATTATCAACACATTCATTATTATCATCTTCATATAAATAGAATTCTTCACAAGATTGTAAACAATATTCATTATATTTTTTTGGATAATCCACTGGACAATCAGTCATATCTGCATCAAAACATAATAAAGTATTTGAGATTTCTTTAGCATATAAATAATTACAACACACAGTTTCTGAAGTTTCACTAATTCTGTTATCAGTAGAACTACTTGGATAATTAATACAAGTATAGAATGATGTAATTGAATGAAATGATAATAGAAATATGGAAAAGAAAAAAAATTTCATTTCCTTTAATTAATTTTTATTATTAAAAAATTTTAATTATATTTTACAAAAAATATATATTTTTGTTATTTTTTTATATGAGTTTGTCAAATTAAAAAATTCATTGATTAAAAATTTATTTATTTTTCAATCATTTATTATTAATTAATTAATAAAAAAATAATTCTTTTTAATTAAATATATAAAGACTAAATTTAAAAACTCACAAATTATATAAATAAAAAAATTAATTAGATTTTTTTTCTTAAATATAGATTAATTTATGAATATTTATTTCGGTTTGGAAATTGAAATTGTTAAAATTAGGGAAAAAGAAATATAACAATTTTTTCTTAAATATTTTTATAACTAACAGTTCATAAATCTTTTTAATTAGATTAAAAATTTTTTATTTAATTTATAATATTTTTAAATTATTTATAAACAAAAATTAATAAATTAATTACTACACTTAAAATTTAACATTCAATTTTAATTATATTAATTTACAGGTATGCAACAAAATAAACATCTTTTTTTCTTAATGTTAATTTTAAAAGAACCTTGACTGGGAGTTTGAAATTTTTCAATATTCATTTCATCATCCTTAATAACTTTTTCTTTTTCTTTAGTAAAATTATTATTATTATTATTTTTACTTAAACTTTCAATATTAATTTTTTTAGGATTAAATAAATTTTTTGTTTTATTTATTCCACTACTTTCTTCCAAAGAATTATTACTTTTCATATCTTTATTATTATTTTTAATTTTTTGACTTTTTGAATTTTTAATAGAATGAAAACTTTCATTTACTTTAAAAGGAGATTTTTTTGATTTTATAGAAGAAAAATTTTTAGTTTTATAAGGATAAATATTTACTATATTTGAATTTGGAGTATATGAATTTCTAATATTAATTGAATGTCTTTTATCTAAATTTAAAAATTCATTTCTTGCAATTAAACTTCTATGATTATATGAATTTTTTAATAAATAAGAATTTATTTCTTGATTTATATCTTTAGAATTATTTGAAGCAATGCTACTTTTTATTGAAACATTATTTTCATTATTTTGAATTTTCAATTTATTGTCTTTATTTATATTTTTTGGTATATTATTATTTATAAAAGATTTTTCTTCATTAATTTGGGTTAATTTAATAATATTTGTTTGTTCATTATTTTGAATATTATTATTGATATTATTGATATTGTTATTATTAATTATTTTATTAATTTCATTTTCTTTTGAATGTTTTAATAATGATTTTCTTAACATTGTTCGAAATTTTTTATTTTTTAATATACTTGATCTATGTATTTTAGGTTTTTTTGAGATTATTGAATGTTTACTTTTTTTTGGAGGAGTATTTAAAATCTTTTTGCTTTTTTCATTTTCTTCATTTTCATTCAATCTTTTCAAAAAATTATTATAATAATCAGAATTATCTTCATCTGAAGAAGATGAAGAAGAATCATTATAATTTTTTGATTCTTCTTTATTTCCTATATTATTTATATAATGATTATTTCTATATAAAACACTAAATCTTCTAAAATTTCCTATATTTTCTTTAATTTGCTCACCTAAATTTATCTGTAATCCATATTCTTTTTTTGTTTTATTTCTTTTCCAAAATTGCTCATTACTCCCATATTTCATTTTACAAAAATATTATAATCAAAATAGAAAAGAAAAATTATTTAAAAAAAATTTAATAAAAAAAGAATTTTTAAAAATTTCAAAAAAAAATTTAAAAAAAAATTTAAATAAAATTATTTAATATCCATATTCCCTTCACCAAATTCGTCGTCATTAACCATTCTTCTTCTTGGTTTATTATTTCCACTATCAATACTAATATTATCAAAATTTCTTACATTTTTTCCAATATTACTTCCTCCAATATTACTATTATCATTATTAATATTAGAATTATTATCAATAGGTTGAATCATTCCAAAATTTCTATTATTTTGAATATCTTGTTTTTGAGATTTCTTTTTAAATTTTTTTTTATCATAACCAAACATTCTTAAATCATCATTAGTATAATTTAAATTATAATCTTTTACAAAATCAGGTAATTTACTAAGTGGTTGTTTATCAAATATTAAAGAATATGCTTTACTTAATTGTTCAACTGCATATGCATGTAATGCTAATTCAGAATGAATATAATGAAGTATTAAATATTTATTATTCATTATTCTATCATTTTCATATGATACTAATGCATCTTCTGTTGAACTTTGTTCTTCATTTAATTGATTTTGACCTGATTGAATATCTTGTTGAATTAATTTATCTTTTTCTTTTTCATTATTTGATGCTGCTTTTTGTCTTTCTTTTTCCTTTTTCTCATTTTCTTTTTTTAAAGATTGATAATTACTTACTCCTTTTTTTAATTCTTTTGCAGAATTTATAAAATTTACTGAACTCGGAATTATTTTTGAATCAATTAATATAAATAAATCTTTTCTTTTATTTTCTAAATTAATCATTGTACTTGATATTATTGAATATATATCATTAAGCTCAGTATTATCTGTTTCTTTTATTGTTTTAAGATTATTGAAATATTTATGTCTTGTATCATATAAATTTGATTCAGCTTTTGTAATTTTTTCAAAGGCTGTTTTTATTTTTTTAAATTTATTCATTTCTTTATCTAATTTATTGTTAAACTTTGCGGTGTTCATTTTGTATTTTTTATATATTAAATTTTTATTTTTATAATTTAGATATTTTATTTTATTAATTTTTATTTATTCAATTTTTTAAAAATAATGTTCATTATTTATAATTTTTTAAATATTCATTAAATCATTTGAAAATCTTTATATCAAAAAAATTATATAAAAGTTTTATGATGAAAAAAAATTAAATAAATATATATTCAAAGACAATAAAATTAAATTTAAATTTAAAATAATTAAATCATTAAATAAAAAAATTATTGAAACAAAAAACCAAATTATAAAAGTTTACATAATTTTAAAATTTATTTAATAGAAAATAAATTAAGATTTCTTTAATTTCAAAATAGTTTAATATTATCAAAAAAAAAACCTATAAGTTTTTAAAAAAACTAAAGAATATATAAAAAAACTATTATTAAATAATATTGCTATTAAATAAATAAAATTTGTTTAACTTTGTTGTACCATTTACTCATTGATAAAGTTTTTAATTTCTTAAAAAAAATTAAATTTAAATATTTAAATATTTATTTTTCAAACAATAATCATCTTTAATTTTATTCATTTCCTTTATACTCTTTTTTTTAAAAAAATAATTTTTTATAAAAATAATTAAAAGATATAAAAAAATGTAAACAGTATAAATATCTAAAATACTCATAAATATAATATAAAATAAATTAAAAAATAAAAATTTTTTTTATTTCAATGTTATCAAAGAAAGAAAAGAGAGAAGAAAAAAACCAAATAAGATTTAATGTTACAATTGAGAATTATAATTTAAAAGATTGTATTTTCTCAATAAGAGAAAAACATCATAATAACAAAGTATTAGGGAAAGGAAAAAATAAACAAAGAAAATTTAAACCAGATGACATTAGAAAAAAAATAAAAACAAGATTTCATAAAACAATAAAAAATATTATTAATGAAAATCTTAAAAAAGCAGGTTCGAATCAATTTTTTGATTTTCTTCCTCAAACTTTCATTAGTAATATTTCAAGAGAAAAAAACCAAAAAATTATGAATTTAACATATAAAGAAATATTAGAAAAAGATTTTATTACTGAATCAAAACTTGATACTCATCAATTTAATGTAGATAAATTAAAGTATGAAAGAAATTTAAAAGTATTAAAATATTTAGAAGAAAATCCTATTATTTCTTTTAAATCTGGTTTTCATTTAATGTGTAAATTATCTTATGCTGATATTTTAAATGAATATTTTAATTCAGATGAATTCGATAAATCTATACAGAAATTGAAAGATGAAAATGAAAATGATGAATATATTAAAGAATATATATTAAAAGCTAAAACATATGTTAACTTCTTTTCAAATAGAAAAGAAATAAATAATAATTTTAATGATATTAATTTAAGTGAAGGATAATAATATTGAATATTTTTATTTTATTACAAATTTATTTTTTTTATTTTATTAAATGAAAATTATTAAAAAAACTAAAATAGAGGAAAATTAAATTTTTATTTTTATTTTTTTTTTTAATTAAAATAATATTTGATAACCTATATGAAATGTTATAATTTATCAAAAAGAAAAATTATCAAATTATTTATTATATAAATATTTTTGAATTATTTTTAAAAACAATTAATTTTAAATGTTTTTATAACCTAATTGGATAAATTAAATATTAAATAATTGATATATCAAATTCTCAATTATAAATATTCTAGTTGATAAACTTCTATTTCTAAAATATTAAAATTTAGCTGTTTTCCATTTATTTGTTTATTTTCAATAATAAAAGTATCATTTCTGTTGTATTGTAAAATTTCTCCATATTTTAAATCATCTTTAATTTTAAACAATTACAATTATATCCAAAACAAGGTCCAATTTTGATTACAATAAATTGAATTTTCTTTACTATTTTTTTTAAATTTTTTTGATAAATTAAAAGAAAATATAAAAGTAGAAGAATCATTTTTATAATTACCAGAAGTACCAATTACATAATCTGTGAAAATCTGTTGATTTATCACCATCTCCTGTAAGTTTAAATAATAAAGTTGCTTTATATTTTTTATTATTAAACCAATTATTAATTAAATTATATTCTGGTATATTACATATTTTAAATGGATTTGATAAAATATTATTTATTTTTTGTTCAAGTGAATTAATTTTATTATTTTTCTCTTCAATATTGTTTTAAATTCTTTTTCATTTTTTTCAATTTATTCTTTTAAATTTTTTACAATATAATATAATTCAATTATTTCATCTTCTGGTTTCTTTGTTTTTTTATCAAAAATAAAAATAGCTTCTTTAATAACTTTACTAGGAAGAGGAATTATTAATTTTATAAATGAATCATCTTCTATTAATTTTGTATCATTTTCCTCAATTTGAGGAAGAATTTCTTGTAGAACTTCTTCAATTGAATCACAATGCTTAAAAAATCTATTTTTTTTTATTTCTTCAAAATTAAAAGTTTTTTGATAAATAATAATTGGTATTTTATCTATTGTTTCTGATTCTATTAATAAATTATTCTCTTTTTTTGAAAAAAATATATTATATTTTGTTTGTTTATTGGATATTAGTTCAAATTGTTTTTTTATATTAATTGGAGGGGCTGACATTTAACAATAAAATTTAAAAGTATGATTTTAAAAATTCTTTAATTTTTTTTTTCCTTTATTTTATTTTATGAATAATCTTTGATACTAATTAAAATATTTTTTCATTAACAAAAATTTTTTCTATTCAATTTATATTGAATTAAATTAAAATAAAAATTCTCAATTATATAAGAAGATGATATAAAATAAATAAAATAAAAATTTCCTCAATTAATCTTTATATTAGGGATATATGGAATAGAAAAAATATCTCAATTAGAAATAATATAATATAAATATAGATATAAAAAATTTAATTAGGAAATTTAGTGAATTTTTAATTTTTAAAACAATTGTTCTCAAAATAAATTTTTGATTTTAAATAATTTTTCTAAATTTTTATTCTAAATTTCATTCATTAATTTCTTGATAAAAATTTAAATTTTATTTTTTACAATTTTTATTTTCCACAAAAATATTTATATCTTTATTTTACTAAATCATATAATATATATTTAGAATAAAAATTTTCTATAAAAATTATAAATAAAAATTATATTTATTAAAGAAAAAATAAATATTTTTTATACAAATTTGATATAATATATTAATTATTGTCAATATATTTAATCTAAGATAAAATAAATTATTGTTCTTTTTTTTATTCAAATAAAAAATAATAAATAAAAAAATCATATTTTTAATTATTTTCAATAATTGAAGATAAAATTTGTTCAAGCTCATAAATAATTTTTGTCAAAATTTCTTTTTTAAAATTTATTCTTTGTAAATAATTAGTATAAGTTGAATGAAGATTTTCAACTGAGTGAGTATATTCATTTTGAATCTTACTTAAATTTCTTGAGATAGTATTTTCAAAATTTGATATACTTTCATAAACACTAGATTCATATTGACAAATAATACTTTCAAATTCTTCACTATGATCTCTAAAATGATCCCAAATACCGATAATCACTGTACTTGCTATATAACCTATATTATAAAATGGAATAAAACTTGAAATTAAAAATTCTCTAGTCCCTGCATGTTCTATTCCAAAATTTTCTTCTTCTCTTATATATGTTGTTAATGATGAATTATTATGAGTTAAATTTAATATATTTGAATTTGTATATCCTCTGTTTTCTTTTACTAAATTTTTTATATTTTGAATAAATTGTTTGAGAGAATTAATAAAATCAGTAGTTTTGTCATTTATTTTAGTTTTATATGTTTCATAAATGTCTGAATTGTCATTTGCATATCTTCTTGCTGCTTTAGTAAAATCATCTCTAGTATCTTTTTTATGATAACGCATATTACTAATATTGTTTTTAATTTCGTTTTTCATGTAACCTATTTGTTGTTTAATATTATTCGATTGGTTATAACATATATTTTTTAATTCATTTAATCTATTTTGATTCATATATGATGAAAAATCATATGGATTAATATTTTTTGATTCATCATTAATACATTTTAAAATTTTTGATAATTTTTCATTTAATTCAAATAAATATCTAATTTCATGATTTTCTAATTCAGAATTATAAAAATCTTTTGAATTGTTTATAACTTTATGTAAAGATTTAAAAAAATGTTCTGCATTAGATGATTTATATTTATTACTGTGT
>JAEEGL015322964.1_pt1 | contig 20365 bp, 16 predicted proteins | sample 9134231 | NCBI WGS metagenome assembly JAEEGL01 (sample SAMN16246548, study PRJNA631951) | gut metagenome | biome: gut microbiome; feature: rumen; material: fiber-attached | host: Bos | place: Iran: Karaj | collected 2018-10 | reverse complement strand
AAAGTAAATATGGTAATTCGACTTATTTTATATCTCTCCCCCATATATCTTGAGTATTTTAGCAACTCCCCAATGCTTATCGTATTACCTAATTTACTATCAAAAAGAACTCATTTGAGTTCTTTTTTTGTTTTTGGTAAATTTTTTTATATATTTTATATAAATTTATGGTAAAATATGAGTAAAGGAGTGATATACATGATAAATATTATGGTCGTTGAAGATGACGATTCAACTAGACGTTTAATACATTTTTTGTTAAAAGCTAATCAATTTACTGTTATTGAAGCTAAAAATGGTAATGAAGCACTTGACTTAATGAACAAATATGACATTAAGTTATTTATTGTTGACTTGATGATGAATGAGATGGATGGATTTGAATTTACTAAGACTATTAGAGATGGTGGTTCTACTACTCCAGTGCTTATTCTAACAGCAAGAACATCAATTATAGATAAGAGAAAATGTTTCGATTTAGGTGCTGATGATTATCTAACTAAACCATTTGAGCGTGAAGAATTAATCTTAAGAGTTAAAGCTTTATTACGTAGAGCTAAGATTAATACAAGTCATCAAATAACTGTTGGAGATATGACATTAGATTATAACGGCTTAAGTGTAACTAGAGGAGATACTGTTACAGTTATTCCTAAGAAAGAATTCTATTTATTATTTAAGCTTCTTTCTTATCCTGATCAAGTGTTCACAAAAGAACAAATTATGAACGAAATATGGGGTATGGATACAGAAACTGATGAAAATACTATTAAAGTTCATATTAATAGAATTAGAAATAGATTCCCTGATTACCCATTTGAAATAGTAACAGTTAGAGGCTTAGGCTATAAGGCGGTAAAGAAAGATGAATAAAAAAGACAAGAAAAGTTTCTTTTCTGACTTTTCTTCTGTTGTTTTCATATCATTATTACTTACAGCTATTATATCAATATTCATAACTTATTTAGGACTATATTATAAAATAATTGATTTTAAGATATCAGATTTAATTCTTAGAATTTTATTAGCTTGTTTCTTATGTGTTATTGCGACTATAATCATTAGTGTTGTTGCTAATCACAACACAAAAAAGTATAATGAAAAATTAGCTGATGCTATATTAGAAGCCGCAAAAGGTAATTTTAATTACAAATTAGATGTTAAAGAAGATTCTTTATTTTCTGATGTTTCTATAGCTTTTAATAAGATGAGCGATGAATTAAGCCAAATAGAAATACTTAGAAGTGATTTCATTGCGAACTTCTCTCATGAATGTAGAACACCAATAAATTCTATTTGTAATTATGCAGAATTACTTAATGAACCATCTTTAACTGAAGGAGAAAGAAATGAGTTTATAAATATCATTATTTCTGAATCAAAAAGATTAAATAAATTATCTGATAGTATTTTACAACTTGCAAATATAGGAGTTAAAACATCACACTTTGAACCTACTGAATTTAGACTTGATGAACTATTAAAAGAAATAATAGTTGAAAACGATCAAAAATTTGGTGATATAGAATTAAAGTTTGCTATAGATGAAGTAACAATATTTGCTCGTGAAATACATATATATCAAATAATAAATAATTTATTAAACAATGCAATTAAATATACTAAAACCAAAATATTTATATCATTACACGAAGATGATAATATTATTAAATTCATTATAAGTGATGATGGTATAGGTATGAGTGAAAATACAATTGCACATATTTATGATGTTGCTTTTCAAGCTGATAAATCACATAATAATGGATGTGGTTTAGGAATGAGTATAGTTAAAAAGATTATAGATTTAGAAGGCTATGAATTAGATATAACTTCACAGCTTGATAAAGGATCAACATTTGTATTAAAAATTGATAAAACAAAAGAAATAAAAAAGGCTTCGTAAAGCCTTTTTATTTATTCTTCATCAGTTGCAATAATTATTGGAATTATAACAGGTGTTCTTTGTAATTCCTTATATAAGAATCTAGATATTTCATCTTTGATTTCTTTTTTATAGTCATTCCAATTAACAAATTTATTTACTAACATTTTTGAGCTTACTGCCATAAATCCATCAATTATTCCTTCATAAATATCAGGATTATCCTTTAAACTTATAAAGCCTCTAGAATATACTTCAGGACCAGCAAGAATGTTTTTAGATTTAGGATTTAGATTAGCAACGACTAATAAAATACCATCTTTACTTAGTTGTTCTCTATCTCTAATAACAACATTATTAACATCACCAGCAATAGCACCATCTATTAATATTTCACCAGCTGGGAAACTTTCAATTTTCTTTTCCCTAAATCCACCGTCAAATATTGCGAAATCACCATTATCTAAAATAATAACATTATTAATATCAAAATGTATTTCATTAGCAATATCAATCAAAGCATATTGATGATTAAATTCTCCTTTAACAGGAATAACATATTTTGGTTTTAAAATATTAATCATCATTTTTATTTCTTCTCTTGTTGCATGACTAGTTTCAAGCAACTTTTTATTTAAAGTATTAATTCTTGTATTTACTCTAGATAACAAATCAAGTGTTTTTGCGGCAAGCTTTTCAGATCCATCTGTAGGTGTAGTCATTGTGATTATTGTATCCTTACCTGTGATATTAATTAATCTATCAATCTTTTTACACATTCTTTGAAGCATAAAATATGGTTCATGTCTATCACCCGCAACTATTACTACCATATCATCATCATTGTTAGTGTTTTTATCATCAATATATCTAAGTGAAACTAGTTTTTCTTCAGGTATTTTAATATAACCTAAGTTTATAGCAATATCTACTAATCTTTGTGTTTTTCTACCAATTATAGCTACTCTTTTATCATATTTTAAACTTACATCAATAATTTGTTGAATACGTCTTAAATCGTTTGAAAATGAAGTTATTATAATTCTACCTGGTGCATCTTTAAATATTGCATTTAATCTTAATAATAATTCTTGATAGCTTGAAGTAAGTAGATTTCTAGCACCATAGCAATCGCTTAAAAGGGCTAGAACTCCCTCATTTCCGTATGTAGCAAGCTTATCAAAGCTTGTTCTATAGTCATTATTTACATTTTGGTCAAATGAATAATCACCAGTATAAAGTATTATACCATCTAGTGTATTAATAGCAATACCAAAAGCTTCAGGTACACTATGAGTTAAACGAACAAATGATACTTTAACATCATTAAAATCAATACAATCATCTTCATTTACTGTATGTAGTTTATAATTATCTAAATTCTTTTTTTCAATCAAAAAAGAATCTTTTACAAGTGCCATTGTAAAATTAGATGCATAAACATCTATATTAATCTCATCTATCATATAAACAAGTGCATTTATATGATCATCATGAGCATGGCTTAAGAATATTCCACATATTCTATCTTTATTTTCTTTTAAATAATGGTAATCAGGTATAATTGTATCAATACCATAAAATTCTGATGGTGGTACTTTTATACCACAGTCTAAAACAAATATTTTATCATCAACTTCTACAATATATAAGTTTTTTCCAATTTCTCCTAAGCCACCTAGAGCTCCTATTTTAATTAAAGGCATAATTTATCTCCTTTCTAAATGAAATAAATACATAAAATATACTGTATATTTTAGCATCAAAGGAATCATTTTATAATTTATCTCATCATAATATTCTTTTTTTAGTTTATCTTTATAACTATTTATTAAATCAACATTCATCTTAAAAATAGTTTTAATATCTTTTTTTAATAAATCAGAAAAATCAACATCATCAATAAAATACTTAGTAATATTTTTTGTTAGATATCTTTCATATTTTCTATGCTTTGAAAAATGGTATAACGGCGCTATTTTCATACCAGTAGCATGAGGAATAGTAAGCATATCCATAACAAAATGAAGAGCAAACCCTAAATTATAATAATCACTTGTTGTAACAGCTAAATCAAAATATTTAATTAAATTTGTATAAGCATTTTCAGGGTTAGACTTTATTCTATTATGAAAGTTATCAGTTTCTTTATCATATATAGCATAATGACTTCCTATAGTTTTATTAATATGATCAGGATCTACTACTCCTTTTAATAACTTATCAATTAAAGTGTTATCAGTTATTTTATATTCAGGATATTTATCATTAAAAATATCAATAGCTTTACGCATTAATTTCATATGTCCTTCTGAGTTCATATCGTTATCACCTATATATATTATACTATTTATTATTATTTTTTTAAATAAAATAATAAATTAAAGCGTATACATGAAAAAATGCACTTCAAGAGTGCATTTTAATATGTTTTTAGTTTTTCTAGTGCTTCTTCAAAAGTTAAATTAACAAAATCTTGAGCATGAATTGTTTTACCATGAGCATCTTTTGAGAAAGCTCCAAGTATTATTCCTGGAATAACTGATTTAACATCATTAGGTGCTTTAGGTCCACCTAAATTAGTTCTACACCAACCTGGATCGGCAAGGCTTATAGTTATATCACTATCTTTATATCTATATGCTAAATCGTTAGTGATTTTATCTAGGGCTGCTTTACTACCAGAATATGCTGGTTGTTCAGGTTCATGATTAATTCCACTTGTTACATTAATAATATAACCTTTATCCATTTTCTTTAAGAAGTGATAAGTAATAAATGTAGGTGCAATTGTATTAACCATAAATTGTGGCATAAACGAATCATAACTAGCATTTAAAAAATCAGTTGCATAACCTATTTGAATACCAGCATTATTAAATACGATGTCTACATCAACATTAATACTATTAAGCATATTATTAATTGAATCAATATCTTCTAGATTTGCTGCTCTTAAAATATATTTAACATTATATTTTTTTATTACTTCTTCTATTTCTTTTAAGTTTTCTATTTTTCTAGCTTGAAGTACTAAGTTATATCCTTTGCTTGCCATAAATTTAGCAATTTCAAATCCTACTCCACGGCTTGCTCCACTAATAAAACAATATTTTTCCATTTTAAAATTCCTCCTTAAGTTTTTCTAATTTTTCTATTAGTTTATCACAAAATTCATCAAATTCTTTATCTTCTATTTGACACTCTTTATGACTTAAGACATAATCAATTGTTTTTTTAATACCATCTTTAAATAATACTTCTTGTTTAAAGTTTGGATTAAATTCTTTAACTTTTCTATTATCAAATATAACACTATTAGCTTTATCACCTATTAAAGTTCCTTCAAAATCGCCTAGATCAGCAAGCAATCTTGATGATACATAATATGGCTTTAATTCAACATTTAAAGCAGTTGCAATATATTTATAAATATTATTCCAAGTTAATACTTCATCACCTGTAATTTGATAAGCTTCACCTATTGCTTTACTATTACCAATTAGTGGAACAAATAGTTTTGCAAAATCATAATTATTTGTCATAACCCATAAGGATTCTCCATCTCCATGTATTATAACTGGTTTATTTTCAAGCATTCTTTTAACTACTTGATAACTTCCTTTACTACCATGTACACCTAGTGGTACACTTCTTTCATCATATGTATGACTTGGTCTAACTATTGTAATAGGGAAGCCTTCAGTTTTATATTTATCTAAGAAAAATTCTTCAATAGCTTTTTTATCTCTAGAATACTGCCAGTATGGATTTTCTAGAGGTGTTGATTCATTAATTATAAAATTATCAACTGGCTTTTTATAAGCTGATGCACTAGATATAAAGATAAACTGTTTTGTTATATCTTTAAATAATTCATAATCTCGTTTAGCTTGATCCATATGGAAAATAATAAAATCGCAAACACAATCAAAACTTAAACCTTTAAGTTTTTCTTTAACTAGATTAATATCACCATTTATATCAACATTTATTTCTTTAATGCCATCTAGCCCTATATTTCTATTTCCTCTATTTAATAAATATAATTCATGAATTCCTTCATTTAATATTCTTTTTGTAATAGCCATACTAATAGTTCCAGTACCACCAATAAATAATATTTTCATAACGTCACCTCAATAATATTTTACTAAAAAAAAGATACAAAATATATCATATATTATAGGTTCATAACAAAAAAAGACAAGTAAAAAATTACTTGCCTAATATATTCTTATAATATTTATATTGATAATTATATTCTTTTTCATGCTTTATTGTTGTAGCTTCATCATGTCCTGGATAAACCTTAATAGATTCATCTAAATTATCTATTAAATAAACTAGCGAATTAGCCATATCTATTTCTGAACCTGTAGGTAAATCACATCTACCACAAGACTCCTTAAATAAAGTATCTCCACTAAATAATTTATTATTAAATAAGTAACAAACAGATCCTTTAGTATGACCTGGAGTATGCAATACTTTTATATCATAATCATTTAATTTTATAACATCATCATTTTTAACTTTAATTATATTTAAATCTTTATAACTAAAAGGCATATCTAAGCTAAATGAATCATATAAGCTTAAATTAGAATATCTTAGTATTTCTACTTCTTTTTCATGCAAATAAATTGGACAATTAAATTTATTAATTAAATAAGTATGATCCACATGCGCATGAGTTAAAAGTATTCCTAAAACACTTAAATTTAGCTCATTTATGCATTTTTCTATTTCTTCATAATTTCCACCAGGATCTACTATAAAACATTTATTAGAATCAATTATTAAATAAACATTCATATTTATAATGTCATTTGATATTATTTTTTTAATCATTTTAATCACCAATATGATTATATCATAATATATCTTTATTATTAATTATCATTTTAGATATTATTTCACTATATTTTAATCTATCTTTAACTATATCTATTCCAAAGGCACTACTTCCACTATCCTTAATAGATGAACCTATATGATAGATAATTTCATTCTTATAATTAAAATCTATTATTATAATTCTATCATGGAACTCTTTGTTTTCTTTAATAGTTAGATTTATATTGGTATCTTTCATAAAGTCATTTATGTAATCTTTTGCTAGACTATTTTTTCCTTTATTATCACTAAATATAATTACTTTAACTTTTGGATTAATACTTTTTAGTAACAATAACGTCTTAACATCTATATAATCATCAATAATATAAATAGAGTGTTTTGCTTTAGAATAAATATCTTGAAAAAATACATCAGCATCTAATCTTTCTCCTTTAAAAAACAAATAATTTGTCTTCTTATTAATAAAACTATCCATTAGAATTGATAAATCATTTTTAATTATTTCTAATTCTTCCTTTGTAGCAAATTTATTATTTTGATCATTAACTAGTTTTATAAGTTCATTAATTGATGATAATTTATTAGATTCAATCAAATAATCCTTCATTTGTTTGAACAACCTGATAAGTATTTTGCTTTGATGAATTGCAAGTTCTCCTTTAAGTACTGTCATTAACATATAAATGCCTTGTTCTGTAAAGGCATAAGGCATTTTTCTTGTGCCTCCCCAACTTGAAGTCACATTTTGTGACATCAAGATTAATCTATATTCTTCTTTCGTTAGTTGGAACATAAAATCAATGTCAAACTTATTTATATTTCTTTGTATTTGCTGATTAAATGATCTTGTGCTATATCCATATATTCTTGCTAAATCAAAATCTAACATTATTTTTTCTCCCCTAATTTCATATATTAAAGAATCTATTGTTTCATTATTAAGTTCAGGTATAATCATTTCATTGTTCATTTTTTCACTCCTTATTAATTTTTATCAAAAAAAATAAAGAGTTGATTTTTATCAACTCTTACTTCTTTTCTTTGTGTAAAGTATGCTTTTTACATTTAGGACAATATTTCTTGATTTCGAAACGTCCAGGGATTGTTTTTTTATTCTTATCAGTGTAATAATTTTCTTCCTTACATTCTGTACATAATAATCTTATAAAATCACGCATGGTTAAACCTCCCTACATTAATTAATATATTTTCCCTTATATATTATATCATTTTTTTATAGTTTTGCAACTAGTTTTTTTATGTTATAATTAATTTGGTGATATAAATGCGTAAAACAACAAAAACAATTAAAATAGGCGATAAAATAATAGGTGGACTTAATCCAATTTTAATACAAAGTATGACTAATATTAAGACTTCTAAAGTCGATTTAGTCGTTAAACAAATTAAAGAATTAGAGAATAGTGGATGTGACATAATTAGAGTATCTATCTTAGATATGGATGATGCAAAAGCTATTAAAGAAATAAAAAAAGAAATTAAAATACCAATTGTTGCGGATATTCATTTTGACTATAAACTAGCTATAGAAGCAATTAATTCAGGATGCGATAAAATACGCTTAAATCCAGGTAATATTGATAATAGAGAGCATATTAAGGAAGTTGTTAATTTATGTAAAGACAGACATATTCCAATAAGAATTGGTGTAAATGAAGGAAGCTTACCAAAAGATTTATGCTTATCACCAGAAAATATGGTTAAAGCTTTAAAAAGACATATAGATATATTAGAAAGTCTAGATTTTTATGATATATGTATATCACTAAAAGCAAATGATATTAATTTATGTGTAAAAGCATATGAACTAGCTTCTTCTATTTATGATTATCCTATGCATATAGGCATAACTGAAGCAGGGCTTGATTATAGTGGTTTAGTTAAATCAAGTATAGGTTTAGGTATTCTTTTATATGAAGGAATAGGTGATACTATTAGAGTATCACTAGCAAGTAATCCAGTTAATGAAGTAACTGCGGCTAAAGAGATTTTATCTAACTTTAATTTATATAGTAAACCAACACTTACAGTTTGTCCTACATGTGGTAGAACAGAATATGATTTAATACCTATTGCAAATAAAATAAATGACTATATTAAAACCATTAATAAACCATTAAAACTTGCGGTTATGGGATGTGTAGTTAATGGAATTGGGGAGGCTAAATATGCTGATTTAGCTATATGTGGTGGTAAAAATAGTGGTGTTATAATATCACATGGTAATATCATTAAAAAAGTTGATGAAAAGAATTTATATGATGAATTTATTATTGAATTAGATAAATTAATTAAGGAGTAGACTTCTACTCCTTTTTATTTGAATAAAAAAAGAGATAATCTTTTTATCGATTATCTCTAATATATTTAATTATTTGATTATAATGAAGCTATTACTGTTGTAGTATATGGGTTTAAAGCAGATGGAGAATAATAATAAATTTTATCAAAGCCAATATTCCAAGTTACAACAGTAGATTTTAATGCAGAATTACTATAATCAGTTTGTGAACCATTGAAATATACGGCACTAACAGTAGCACATGTAGTATCATCAGTTTTAAAGATTGAAGCAACTGACTCTATTTCTTTATTAAATACAAATCCATTAATTTTATTAAGACTACCTGCAAATGCAGCATATTCAATAACCGATACTTCATCTGGAAGGACAACATATACACCACTAGTTACAGTACTAAATGCATTAAAGAAAGCATATTGTTCAATTGTTACTACATCATGAGAGTAATATGAGAATGGACTATTTTGTAATCCAGCATTTCTAAATGCATTAGCACCAAATGCGCTAACACAACGTAATTGAGCACTTCCGCTATATTCATAGAATCTTACTCTTGGAACTTTATAAAATGCATTATTACCTATTTTATAGCATGGATTAGTAGTTCCATCATATGCGGCATTTTCAATATGTAATTCAAATAATGGTGCACTTGTTGAACCAACAGTATCTGTTCCATTATATGCGAATGCAGCATATGCAATACCACAGAATGATACAAAATCGATAGAGAATTTTGCACTACCAATTGTTTTTGGAACATAATAAACTTTATCGTCAAATGCAGTCCATGCATACATAGCTGATTTATTTTGTACTTTACTATCACTAGATTCACCAAACCAATAGAAGAATGAATATTTTATATCGAATGTAGTACTTGATGTATTGAAATTAGCACTTTCACCAACGAATGGTATATGAAGATAATTTAGATTTTTGCAACCAGCAAATGCACATTTACCAATTGTAATCTTCTTAATATCTGCAATTGGGTCTCCAGTAAGTGAGTACCAGAAACATGTTAATGCAGTATCATTTGCAAAAGCGTATTTTCCAACGTAAGTTGTATATATACTAACGCTATAAACATATTCTCCATTAGATGGAACATAATTACCTGCTATATTAGATCCATAGAATGCATAATCACCTACTGCTTTTGGATACATTTCAACAACTTTAAAGTTAGTTGGACATCCACTAATGAATGCAAATGCACAGCATGGAATTATATCCATATTTGTGATTTTTACTACTTCTAAATCTTTTGGTAAATATGCAGTTGATGTATTGTTATTTTCAACGTTATACACATATACACTCTCAACTGTATTATATAGTTCTTGTGAACCAAATACATAGCTAAATACATACATTTGGCTCTTACCTGTTGTTGTTCCAGCACCCATTTGACCTATAATAGGTGTTGATAATGTTTTTAACATAGTAAATTTAGCTAATGCACCATTTGAGAATCCATCAACATAATTAGGAATAGTTAATTCAGTTATATCAACATATCCATTTGAATTAACATAATCAGGATTTGCACCAGTAATTTTACAGTTATATGTTTTTTCATATTGTACTTTACCAGCTATGAAAGTAAAATACTTCATTTCATCTACTGCTTCAAATATTACTCTAATACTTGCATTTTGAGTATCTTCGTGAGTTAGTTTACTTGTAAATGTATAATCATCTATTGAATCATAATCATCAACTAATGTTTCAACTAAATCATTACCAATAAAGAATAATATAGATTGCACTTGTCTTCCTGCATATGGTCTAAACTTAAATTTAACCTCTGAATCATATGTTACATTACAATATGTATCTGAAGTACCATCTAAAGTTCCATTTAAGTAAATATCATATACACCTTGATTACTTCCTTCTTCACCTGTTAAACCACTATAGAAATAAATCTTATATGTTTTAGCTTCCCAAGTAGCTTTAATGCTCTTGCTTCCGAAGTTATTTTCATTTATTTCAGTAATAGGTTGGTTTGTTGTTGCATCAACCCATCCAGTAAATGTATAACCAGCTCTTGAAGGATCTAATAATACTAGTGGAATATCTTCTGTAGTAAATTTAGCTTTGTTTCCTTCATTATTTGTAGCATCTGTTGCATCTAAATCATATGTAATAGTATATTCGATTAAACCAAATTTAGCGCATAAGTATAAATCTTCTGCTGACATTTCAAGATTTAATTCGCTTGAAGCAAATGCTAATTCATCATTTTGATCATACCAACCATTGAATTGGTTCCAAGTCTTTGGAGTTGCTTTTAAATATAATGAATCACCAACAGTAACTTTTACATTATTATATGTTTCATTAATTGTTCCTCTATCACTACTATCAGATGAAACAAAAGCAGTTACTGTATAATATGTGAATTTTGCAGTTAGATCATAATCTCTATCTTCTACAGCAAATGTGAAACTTGCCATAGGAGTTACTAAAGTATCACTACTACTATACCATCCAACAAATGTATAACCATCTTCTTCAGTTGCTGTTAAAGTAACATTATCACCATATTCATATGTTCCATTTCCGCTTTGTGAAATAGTACCATATTTTTCAGTAGTAGATCTTAAAATTGTCTTATCAATTGTAATTGTATGAGTATTAGCAACAAACTTAGCAGTTAATGTTGTATCTGCTGCTTCCATAGTATATGTAAAGTTAGCTTTATCTGAAATTCTATTTTCACCAATATACCAACCATCAAAATGATATCCTTCAGCTGCAGTTGCACTTAATTCAACTTTAGTTCCAACAGTAACATTAGTATTATTGTATAAGCTTGTAGCCGCAATTTCACCATATGCATCATCATTTACATTTGTTGTTAAAGTATAGTATGTAAAATATGCATAATAATGTACGGCTTTAGCAGGCATAGTGAATGTAAATTCAGCATCAGTGCTAATAGTATTACCAGCCTCATCTACCCACTCATCAAATGAATAACCAACATTTGGTGTAGCAGTTAATGTAATTGAAGTACCACATAATACATTTCCTGCATCAACAGTTGATTCTACATCTCCGTATTCAAGATCATAATTAGAGTATGCAAATGCAAATGGTAGAGCAGTCCAATGTGCATAAATTGTTGTATCCGCTAAAATTTGTGTAGAAGTAAATGTCCATTTTTCTCCACCTACTTCTTTTGTATACCAATCATCAAAAGTATAACCACTTCTTGTAGGATCAGTATCAGGACGGCTTGCATAACTACCATATTCTACTTCTTGTGCATTAACATTTGTTCCACCACATGAGTTAAATGTTACTGTTTCAACTTCAGTAGTCCAATCAGCATAAATAGTTAATTCGCTTCCACTAAATTCATAATCAAAGGCTTTAAGTGATTTACCACTGGCGTCAGTTAAATCAATTCTAGTAATACCTTCTCTTATATACCAACCTTTAAAAGTTGAACCTTTCTTAGTTGGAACATCTAGAGTAAAACTCTTTCCATAAATTACTTCAGCACCTAATTTAGACCCTGGAATAGTTGCTCCATCTCCAGCAGAATAAACTAAAGTAGCCTTCTTTTCAACTTTTGTAGTTACATTAGTTTTATCATTTGTTGTTGTATCTTTTTTCTTACCACAACCAAATAATAGTAAACCCATCATAGCTACAAAAGCAATTTTACTTGCTTTTCTCATATATAAACCCTCCTTCATATGAAAAAATACACTATAATTATACTATATATTTATATATAAATAAATATTTATTTAACAATTTATTAACAAAAGAAAAGACCTAGATGTAATTCTAGGTCTATATTCTTATAAATTACCAAATATGTGAGCTTCCAAAGCTTCCATTTTTTGTATTATAACTATCATAATATCCGACAAAGTGTCCATTATCGTTCCAACTTGAATCCCAACCAGTTGTACTCCATTCATCAGAAGAAGGAACAAACTTAAACATAGTACATGGGACATTGTAGAACGCACTAGATCCAAATGTTACGCCAGCCTCAATAACTACACCAGAGCAATATACACCGCTTATATTATTTAAACTTGTGCAATTCATAAAAGCATAACTTCCAACTTGAGTTTCACTATCAAGATATACGTATTTTAGTTGTCTACATTCCATAAATGCATCTCTTCCAACAGTTAGATTAGTTCCATAATTTTTTCTTATCTCTATTGAAGTGATTGCAGTTCCATAGAATGCATAATCACCTACACTGAAATAACATCTATTATAGTCATAATCCTCAGGATGAGAAGAAAAACCAAATATAGATAGTTTATTTAAACCATGAAACGCATATTTACCAGCACTCATATTTTGATTTGTCCAATAGCCAATTGACATAATATTAGGTTTATCTTCGCCGTTATCTGCAATAAAACTGAAGCAATAGTCATTAAATGTTGCATTAGAATTATGCATATAATCACCATCTAAAACTACATATTTTAAAGTGCTTGGTATAAAACATTCGTAATAATAGGTTGTACCATTAGAAGAATACATTTGTTTACACATTAGATAATCATCTTCTCCATAATATCCAAAGAAATGTCCAAAAATATTTTTTGCAACATCAGATTGTGGAGCTTCTGTTTCTCCAATAAATGGTACTTCAAGTCTTTCTACATTGTATAATTTTTTGAATGCACCTTTATCTATTTTTGTAACATAGTTAGGAATATCAATATCTGTAGCATCAGTATAATTACTTGATAATATTTCACAAGTAGTGTTTGTACTCTTGAAATTGAAATATTTAATATCACTATTTTCAGTTCCAAAATTGATATTTATAGTTACTGCTGAAGCATAGTTATAAGCAAATGTAAATTCACTTGTTGAAGAATTATATGTTCCATTAACAGCGCTTGAATTAACAGTTATTTTATTAACATCTACTATTCTTCCTAAATATGGATTTAATTTTAATACAACATTTGTACCATATGCAACTAAAGCAGTACTTGCAGTAGTAGTTGAAATAGTTGACGAATAATTATTCATGCTCCATGTCTTATATTGGAATGTACCCCATACACCTGTACTATTTGAATTTTCCACCAACTTAAATGAAGCAGTATAATTATTTGCTGTCCAATTAGCTACATATGTATGTGCTGCACAAGATGTAATTTCTGTTACTGTTGATCCATTTTCTTTCCATCCAGCAAATGAATAACCAGTTCTACTTGGAGTTGCTAATGTAATAGGGAATGTGTTAGACATATTAACTTTTGTAGGGTTATTTGAGTTGTTTGTTCCACCATTCATTGTATAAGTAATAGTAAAATCAATTAATTTAAATCTAGCTTCATAATGGAAATCATCTGCATAAACAGTGAATGTTAATGTAGAATTAGTCTCAGTCTTTATACCATCTAAATACCAGCCATCAAATTCAACAGTTGCAGGGAATTTAGAAGTTGCTGTTACACTAATTTGAGTTCCACCGCTAACCATAACTTCATCCACGTATGCATCAGTGCTTAATTGGCCAAATGAATCATCGCTTGATCTAACAGTAATTTGAACTAAATAATATGTAAATATAGCTCTTACTTCAACATCTGTATTTGGCATTGCAAATGAGATTTCATTTTTAGTGTAATCAACTCCGCTAATATCTAGCCAATCATTAGCATCTAAATCCCACCATCCAACGAATGTATAACCTTCTTCTGGTGTTGCTGTTAGTGTTACTTCAGATCCAACGCCATATTTTTCTTCTCCATATAATGATGTATTACCATAAACATCATCTGTATCTCTTTCGCATTCACTATCACAACCAACAATATAATATGTGAATATACCTGTTAAAACTAAATCTTCATCAACCATATTAAATGTTGAATTATAATATGTATCATTAATTGCATCATACCAATAAAGGAATGTATATCCTGTTGCTGGTGTTGCTGTTAAAGTTACAGTTTCACCATATTCATAAATTCCATCAGTATGGCTTTGTGAAATTGTACCATATTCTTCTGTTGTTGATCTATTAATATCCTTATCAATAGTAATTGTATGTGTATTAACTGTGAATTTAGCGGTTAATTCAACATCTTTAAATGGCATTTCATAATCATAACAGTAATAATCATTAGTATCTTTTGTACAATCAGTTCTATCAATTACTTTAGTTTCACCATCATACCAACCAACAAATGTATAACCTGTAGCTGCTTTAGCCTTTAGTGTAACAGGTTCTCCAGCAGTATAGATATCGGAATCAGGAGCAATTGTACCTTCACCAATTTTACTTAGTGATATTCCATATTCAGTATATTCTGCTCTAAATGTGTCTTCATATGCAGGCATATTGAATGTGTATTCTTTATCTGTACTAACAACTTTATCTTCTGAATAACTATACCAACCTGTGAATGTATAACCATTAATTTCAGTTGCTGTTAATGTAATTAATGTATCACAATCAACATCACCAGCACTAACAGTTGATGAAACAGTTATTGCACCCTCATATGCACTTTCATAAGCAAATGCAAATTTTAGTGGAGTCCAATGTGCATAAATTGTTGTTTCACTACGAATTTGTGTAGAAGTAAATGTAAATTCTTCTCCACCTGTTGCTTTTGTGAACCATCCATCAAAATGATATCCTTTTCTTACAGGATCATCATCTGGTTTTGATGCATATAATCCATATTTGACTTCTTGTGTAGTGTTTGCAGAATCATCACCATAGTTTGCGTCAAATAATACAGTGTATACTGCATCTTCCCATGATGCATAGATATTTATTGTATCTCCTGCATCAGCAATATCAAATGCTTTTAATGATTTTCCGTCTTTACCAGTTAAGAAAACCATCTCAGTACCTTTTTCATAGTACCAACCTTTAAATGTAGAACCTTCTTTTGTTGGAACAAGAAGCTCATAACTCTTTCCAAATGTTACTTCTTCTCCAATTTTTGTTCCACTGATATTTCCGCCATTAGCGTTATATCTTAAAATACATTTTTTTGCTTCAGCTGTTGTACTACCTTTAGTTGTTTCTCCTTTTTTAGTAGTACCACCCTTTTTAGTAGTTATTTTAGTATTATCACCAGTTTTAACTGTAGTATCTTTTTTCTTACCACAACCAAATAGCAATAAGCCCATCATAGCTACAAAAGCTATTTTTTTAGCTTTCCTCATATATAAACCCTCCTTCATATGAAAAAATACACTTTTATTATACAATATATATATTTATATATACAATAGTATTTTTACTAAAAATTAACTTTTAATGACAAATTTTTATTTTTCCATATTTTACCCAAGATTCTAGGCATATCATACGTATATATAAGGTAAGGAGGATAGAAAAATGAACGAAATATTAAGAAATGATTATTTATATGATTTACAAAAGATTAAAGAAACTATTAGAACTAATCAAAATAAAGCAATGGTTGTTGTTAATAGTGCGATGATTATGACTTATTATGAAATAGGAGTTATAATCAACAAAAGAAAAACTTGGGGTAGTAAATATATTCAAAAGCTATCAGAAGATTTAAAGGAATATGGAGGTGGATATGGATATGAGCAATTAAAAAGAATGGCTAGATTTGCTACTGAATTTTCCTATGATGAAATTAGGTCACAGCCTGTGACCCAAATTCCTTGGAGCACTTTAATGACTGTAATTATGTCAAAATCCAAATATATAATCTTTGAAGACTTAACTAACTATTTAGAAGACAAGCTTAATAAATTAGATTACAAAAAAAAGTGATTACTATAAAGTAACCACTGGATTTTCTATTTGTGCTATTTTCTTATATTCAATTACTTTTAATACAGGTTCTTCATCATCCTCTATATTTTCATACTTTATGATTGCAGTTAAATTAATCCATTCATTTGCTTTAAAAGTATCTTTTATATCAGTAAAGAAACCTAATAATTGAATATCATTTTCACAGCAAGTCATGGCTAAACGTCCAACAACAACACTACCATCAGCTTGCATATAGCATACAGCATTCATATTGATTTTTTTATTCTCATAACGATCCTTTTGATCATAGGAATCTATGAAGAATACGCCATAATCCTCATTTTTAAGATTAATGATATCACTATTTAAATCATATGGAAGTTCATCAGCTAGAGTATCAATTACTTCTCCTTTTGTATTTTGGAAAACATAATCAGCTTCAGCATTTAATAGCATTAAGCTTCTCTTATAACTTAATAGTTTATCTTCATGACCATCAATTCTATTAAATAATATTAAGTTTGCTGGTCTAATTAAATCAGCCATCTTAACTCTCATATTTTGATAGTATGATTCAAAAGTTGAACAATCAATTAAAGTAATAACTTGTGATACAACTAAACAGTTTGGTAATTCTAATATCTTTTCGCTCATCGCATTGTTTTCTATAATGACTCTATCAAACCTATGCATTTTAATTAGATTATCTAGTTTTTCTTTAGGTAAAAGAGTAGAATCATCTAGTGATAAAACAGTAGTATTAAAATCATCTAATAACTTAAGACTATCATATTCAACTTCTCCTTCTTCAAGAGTAATTAATAAGGTAGTCCCTTTTTTATAGAATTCATCTTGATGAATAATGGTAGTAATAAATGATGTTTTACCAGCATCAAGCATACCATTAATAATAAATGCAGGTATTTGTTTCATAATTATTTTTTAAGGAATAAACTACTAATTTTATTCTTATCAATATTAGCACCAATAACGCATAATCTACCAGCGTAATCAGGCTTACCTAAGCGAATTTCATATGTATCATCAACCAAATCAAAGTAATACCAATTAGTATTATCATTTGCACGTAAAATACCTTTTGCACGAAGTATTATACCTAGTGTATCATCATTAGCAAGTTTATTTAAGAATATTTCAAGTTCACCCTTTGATACAGCTTGTGCTGTTTCAATTCCCCATGTATCAAATATTTCATCAGCATGGTGATCATGGTGATGATGCTCATGATCATGGCAATGACATTCTTCACCATCATGGTGATGATGTTCATGCTCATGTTCATGGTCATGGTCATGACAATGACACTCTTCGCCTTCTTCATGATGGTGATGGCACTCGCACTCATCATCGTCATCATCATCTTCATGTTCATGATGAACTTCTTCAATTAATTCATTAAGCATAGATTTATCATTTTCAAATATTTGAATAAGTTTCTTTATTTCAAGCTCAGCTATTGGTGTAGTAATAATGTTTGCATTTGGATTCTTTTCTCTAATTAATTCAGCAAGTTCTAATACTTTAGCCTCAGGTGTTCTATCAACCTTACTAATTAAAATAGTTGTTGCTTCTTTAACTTGATCATTAAAGAATTCACCAAAGTTTTTCATATATAATTTACCTTTAGCAGCATCAACAACAGTTACAAGCATATTAGGAGTTAATCCTGCTTTTTCAATTATTCTTTTAATATCAGATAATTTTCCAACTCCTGATGGCTCAATAATTACTCTATCAGGATGATATTCGTTAATTACTTCAGTTAAGGCTTTAGTAAAATCACCTACTAAAGTACAGCAAATGCAACCTGAATTAATTTCTTTAATTTCAAATCCAGCATCTTTTAAGAATCCTGAATCTACTCCAATTTCACCAAATTCATTTTCAATTAGAACAACTTTTTCTCCTTTATATGAATTTATCAATCTTTTAATTAAAGTTGTCTTACCAGCTCCTAGGAAGCCAGAAAAAACATCAATTTTTGTCATAATAATCATCTCCAACAAAATATTATACCACAATTTAATAAATTATTATATTGTAAATATAAGAATTTTTCTATTAATGCTTTCTATTTTGCTTATAATAGATATAATATAACAATCAAAAAAGGCTTGTTTAAGCCTTTATTTGTTGTAGTATAATTTAGTTAAACGTATTAGTATTATTCAATATTTGATATATCATTAAAACTTATTTTTTCTTTTACTATAACAATGTATTTATTATTTAAATCTATTCTTGAAACTAATCCTTCTATAGTTTTATATGAATCAATATCATAATAAGTTACTTTAACCATCATATTCTTTTCAATATTTATTAGTTTATTATTAATCTGTTCAATATCATATTCAGATAATTCTCTTTTAGGTGTTGCTTCTTTTTCTTTTTCTCTAATTAAATCATAATAACCTCTAAGTGAATTAAAAGGTAAAAATTGTTTTGCTCTATCGCGTCTATTCATCTTCTCCACTATTGTGCCCTCCAATTAATTTATTTCTTAATTTAGTTGTTGCATTCTTTTCTAAATCCATAGCTTTCAACAAACTATTTTTACCATATTTTTTATTTATTTCACTTACTGTTTTAACTAACTTTTTTTCTTTTTCAAGTTCTTCTAAGTTAGAGAAAAAATCATATGTTGCATATACTTCATCAATAACATTATTCATAGATATTGTAATACGTCTAATAGGTGTATTTTTTAGGGTTGTTTTAATAAATAAACTAGTAAAAGCTTCTAATAATTCTTTTCTAGAATTAGTTATAGTATTTAACTTCATAGACCCGCCAGTAGATGGTATATTTTTATAATCTTCATAATTTTTAGGCATTTTATTAGAGTATCCTATAGCTAAACTAATAGATGGCGTAACTAAGCCTTTATCGACCAATTCAGTTACATTTAAATCAACCATTTCTTTTAATACTAATAAACTATCTTCGTAATTATAGTCTTCAAATAAAACTTGTGAATTAGAAAGTGAATTACTTTTAGATTTATAGTTATGAATATCTTTTATTGTGCATGTTTCTATACCATTAGAATGATCTATTAATAGTTCTGCATTTATTCCAAATTCTTTATAAAGAGTATATTCATCTGCCTTACTTATTCCTTCCATATCAAATATACCATGTTTTAAAAGCCTATTTGCGGTTCCATAGCTTATATTCCAAAAATCCGTAATAGGTGTATGATTCCATAAAGTTTTTTTGAATAATTCAATATCTAAATATCCTATATGGCTAGGATCGTGCTTTGCTGTTATATCCATAGCTATTTTAGCTAAATATAAATTAGTACCTATTCCTGCTGTAGCACATATACCTGTAGTATTATATACATCATCTATCATCATTTTAGCTAATTCATAAGGTGTTTTATTATATAACTTTAAGTATTCAGTAATATCAATAAAACATTCATCAATAGAATAAACATGTATATCATCTTTTGATACATATTTTAAATATATAGAATATATTTCAGCGCTTTTTT
>JAEEGL015757031.1_pt1 | contig 20366 bp, 16 predicted proteins | sample 9134231 | NCBI WGS metagenome assembly JAEEGL01 (sample SAMN16246548, study PRJNA631951) | gut metagenome | biome: gut microbiome; feature: rumen; material: fiber-attached | host: Bos | place: Iran: Karaj | collected 2018-10 | reverse complement strand
GTACACCCGCAGAGGCTCGAACTCTGGACACCCTGATTAAGAGTCAGGTGCTCTACCAACTGAGCTACGGGTGCATCTTTCTTTTTTGCGGGTGCAAAGGTACGCACTTTTTCTGAAACCACCAAACTTTTTATGGAAATTCTTTCAAAAAAGTTGTGCCTTTGGGCATTTCATCTTATTGACGGGTGCTATGGAAGCCTTCAAGGTTGTCATAACGCCGTTGCATCATGCGCTGATAGATGTTTCGGATCCATATAGGATGGGCGATGACAAAAGCCAGACCCAGCAGAATCATGAAGATGTAAGTGGGCGTCTCACCCATCAGGGCGAAGCCTACGCTGACAATGATACCTGGCGAACAGAGTGCTACCATCTGGATGAGCAGCTGCCAGCCGTTTTCAACGTTGGAGCTGTTGGTGACCTTCAACTCCAAGGGGATGGTCTGCTTGTTATAGACTGCCAACTGGAAGATGATGAAATGTACCAGACCTGCTGCGAGACTCATGTAGGCCAGCATCATCAGCCAAGTGAACTTGCCTGTGAAGACGGCTGGTAGCATGATGAAGAAGGGGATGAGTAGGGCGATGGTATAGAACCAGAACTTGGCTTTGAGCAGCGCGATGATATTCTCCTCGTGCACCATCAGCAGATCGATGTAGTTGCCTTCCTGACCCATGAACTTCGTGAGCGAGGTGACACTGAAGAGCGCAAAGCAGTAGATGCACCAGAAGTTGGTCATGAACGTGCTGTTATAGACATCGGTATAGGCCGTGAGTGACGAGAAGATAATGATGATCGAGAGACTCATGATACAACGGCTCCTCATGGCGCGATTGCGCATGTTGGACTTGATCTCTATCTTCAGATATTCACCAACCAGACCGAAACGATTCAGGAAACCGAACTGCGAGATATGCTTCAGAGCACGCTCTTTCTTCCTGGAGATCTCCTCATAGACATACTTGAACTGGAAGTAGCGGTTGATGAAGAAGAGCAATACCAGCACAGCGAGCAAGACTGGCAGTAACCAGGCGCTACGTCCGCAGAGGGCATAGAAATCGAGCAGCTTCCCGAAGGTATGGGCATTGAAATGCAGCAGCAATGGCCCGAAGGGCAGCATGTAGAAGACTGCTGACGGGAAGAACCAGAGCACGCTGCGATTGATGAGCGTTCGGAAGAAGAGATAAATCTGACTGTTGAGCATGATGAACAGCTGACAGCCAACGAGCTCCATCAATACCGGCCAGAAGCCTGCACCCGCAATCAGATTGATGTGTGAGTAGGGCAGGAACATGGCGAGCCACAGGAAGTTGTAGCCGCTGAAATGGGAGGAGATGAGGAAACACTCGATAGCCGTATAGCGCGATATCGGCTGTAGGATATAGGGCTTGACCATCACACCAGGCGTGGTCTGGAACACAAAACGGAACAGATAGTCGAACACCAGGATGAAGGGCATCAACGACACCATCCCTCCAGCATAGCCATCAGACGACATAGCGATGAGGATACCATATATAATAAGGTATAGGGCGAAAAGCGCTCCTCCGAAGAAGACGAGTGCCTTCGCCCATTTGCTCTGTTCGAACAGTGGACTGCGACGTGTGCTCAGACGATTGTTTGCGCGCAGGAGCCGATATAGCTGAATTCTGTTCATGGAAGATGTGCGTGTTATCGCAGATCAATGACCTCTGCCTGAGGGAAGTCCTTCGCATTGAAGCGGAACTGCGAGTCGGCAATCTTTGTCTTCGTGAGTTCGATGATGTCGAAGATGGTCCAGGTCTTACCCTGTAGAAGCTTCACTTGCTTGGGCTGATAGCTCGTCTTGTCGATGGTGATAAAGAGCTCCTTGATCTTCTGGTCGTTGCCAGTGGAAGTCAGGTGTACCACGTAGGCACCACCTGTATTGTTAAGGGTGCTGGCGTAGCCGCTCTTATAGAGGTTGATGAAGTTATAGGGGTTGATGGCCTGCAGCTGTGCCTCCGTAGGATTGCTGATGTTCACCTCATCATTGGCCTTCAGATAGGTCCACATGGTCTTGCCGTCGAACCAGACAGTAGCCTTGGGTGTGGTGGCGTGGAACTTCTTGCCTTTGATATAGATGGTGCCGTTGGCATTGCCAATGCCACCTTTCATCTTGAAGCCGGCCTTCACACCTTCTTTCACCGTAATGTGGGCTGCAGCCTTATCAAGAACACTCTTTGCGGTCTGTGCCATAGAGGCGGTACTGAGGAGTGCCGCCATAATCAGAAAACAAATCTTTTTCATTTCTCTTTTTACCTTTAATTACTTTTATCTAAGATTACTAAGTAGGTTATTCAGACTTACCTCGTCGAGGATCAGCACCTCACGGGGCTTGCTACCCATGGCGGCACCAACGACACCGGCTTTCTCCAACTGATCCATCAGACGACCTGCACGGTTGTAGCCGATGGCAAACTTACGCTGGATGAGGGAGGTGGAACCACTCTGGTTGCTGACAATCAGACGGGCAGCATCTTCGAAGAGCGGATCAAGGTGGGTGAGATCGACATCGGCAGACTCACCTCCCATCTCGCTCTCTTCCATCTTTGGCTCCGGCAACTCATAAGGAGATGCATAGCCCTGTTGGGAAGCGATGAACTTGTTGATATCCACCACCTCGGGCGTGTCAACAAAGGCACACTGCACACGGATGGGATCATTGCCCTGCAGATAGAGCATATCACCACGACCGATAAGCTGGTTGGCGCCCATACGATCGAGAATTGTCTTGGAGTCGATACCCTGACTGACCTTGAAGGCGATACGTCCGGGGAAGTTAGCCTTGATGGTACCAGTGATGATGTTCGTCGTAGGACGCTGGGTGGCGATGATCATGTGGATACCTACGGCACGTGCCTTCTGGGCAATACGGGCGATAGGCAGCTCAATCTCCTTACCAGCCGTCATGATCAGATCACCATACTCATCGATCACCACCACGATATAAGGCATGAAGCGATGCCCCTTCTCCGGGTTGAGCTTACGCTCCTTGAACTTCTTGTTATAATCCTTGATGTTACGCTCACCAGCTGCCATCAGCAACTCGTAACGGGCATCCATCTCCACGCAGAGTGAATTCAATGTGCGGACCACCTTCGTGGTATCGGTGATGATCGGACTCTCCATCTCTTCAGGAAGGGCTGCGAGGAAATGACGCTCGATGGTCTTATAGACGCTGAACTCCACCATCTTGGGATCGACGAGCACAATCTTCATCTCAGCAGGGTGCTTCTTATATAACAAAGAGGTGAGGATGGCATTCAGACCGACAGACTTACCCTGACCAGTGGCACCTGCCACAAGAAGGTGAGGCGCTTTGGCCAGATCGAACATGAACACCTCGTTGGTGATGGTCTTACCCATCGCACAGGGCAATTCCATCGTTGTCTCCTGGAATTTCTTGGAGTTGAGGATCGATTCCATCGATACCACACTTGGTTTGGCGTTTGGTACCTCAATACCAACGGTACCTTTACCAGGAATAGGCGCAATGATACGGATGCCAAGGGCTGAGAGCGACAAGGCGATATCATCTTCGAGCGAGCGGATCTTTGAGATACGGACACCTGCTGCAAGGGTGATCTCGTAGAGGGTGATGGTAGGACCAACCGTTGCCTTGATGCTGGAAATCTCAACACCAAAGGTGCGAAGCACTTCCACAATGCGGTTCTTATTGGCATTCTGCTCATCCATATCAATATATGGCTTGCCGTCGTTATCGTATTTCTTCAGCAGGTCAAGTGTCGGATAGTGATAGTTCTCAAGGTCGCGCTTCGGGTCGTAGGGCTCCAGATCCTCAAGGGCTGGGGCTAAGGTGATATCATCAGCAGCAGCCTCACCCTGGGCCACCTCAATCTCCATGTCCACCTTGTCGGCATCAGAAGGCGATTTGAGTGCTTTGGGTGCTTGGGGCTCAACAGGCGCAGACTCCTGATAACCCTGATCCATCACAACGGCCTTGCCGTCATCGCGGAACTCCACACTCTGAGGGGCAGGATCGTCGAATACCATGGGCTCTTCCTCGGGCTCTGTGTTGTCAACAATCTGCTTTTCGTAGGAGTCAACCTTCTCTTCAGGATCGTTGTTCGTGATCTTAAACTTTACCTTATCCAGAAACTTGGTGGGGTTCAATATCTTGCGGATAAAGAAGATGGTCTCTGCACTGATATAGGTAAGGAAGGCGATGGCGGTAAGTCCTAAGAGGGCTGTAAGACCAGGCGCTCCCACCAGATTCTCGATGTATTGACAGATATAGGCACCATGATCGCCACCAGGATTGAAACAGGCATCAGTCATAAATGGTGCCAGGAACTTAGCCAAGGTGACAGAAGCCCAGATCATCAGGATCATGAGCGACAGGAACCACTTGAGCAGATTCACCTTGAAGGCACGGATGAGATTGGTGCCCAGCAACAGAATGAAGACAGGAATGAGGAAGGCTGGCAGACCAAAGCAGCGCTTGATGAAAAACCAGGAGGCATAAGAACCGACGCTGCCACAGGTATTGCTGAACTCATGATTCGCATTCATCATCTCACCGTCGCGAGGGTCTTCAATCAGACTCTGATCAGCTGCTCCGGTAGAAAAATAGGATATAAATGCCAATATGAGGTAGATAGCCACACACACGAGCAGGCAGCCAAGCACGAAGTTCAGCTTCTCGTTGTGGAACATATCTTTGAATCCTAAAACTTTGGTCAGATTAAAGTCGTTTTTTACCTTAGATTCATTCTTTTTCTTAGCCATATATGTCTGATTTCATAATTTTGTTGCAAAAGTAGTTTAAAAAACTTAGATTTCATCAAAAAATGATGATTTTTTTGTAATTTTGCACCAAGAAATGAAAAAGTTGATATATAATAAGTTCGATAAGCCTACGATTGCCACTTTAGGAAGAGTGGGGTACAAAGGTAAGATCGTCGTCATCAACACGCCCTCAGAAGCGGAGACGGCGGTGGATTACTTGCTGTCACAGGACGTTTTAGGCCTTGACACAGAGACGCGCCCTTCGTTCACCAAAGGAAAGCATTTCAAATGCTCCCTGCTTCAGGTGGCCAACAAATCGATCTGTTTCCTGTTCCGTCTGAACTATATCGGGATGTGTCCGGCTGTAGCCAGACTGCTGGGTGACGAGAAGGTGACAAAAGTGGGACTGGCATGGAAGAACGACCTGCTGTCGTTGAAGGAACTGGGTGAGTTTAAGCCTGGTATATTCGTGGATTTGCAGGATATGGTAAGAGAGATAGGTATTGAGGACCAGAGCTTGGTGAAGATCTATGCCAACCTGTTTGGCGAACGTATCAGCAAGGCTGACCGTCTGTCGAACTGGGAAAGAGACAACCTGAAAGAAGCCCAGATGATCTATGCAGCCATCGATGCCTGGGCATGTGTACGCATCTATGAAGAGGTGTTGAGACTCATGGCTACGGGCGATTACGAGCTGGTGGTCAGAGAAGAAGACAAACAAGAGACATGATGAAACAAATATATCTGAAACGCGGTAAGGAGGAGAGTCTGCTCCGTTTTCACCCTTGGGTGTTCTCTGGTGCAATCCAGCATGCAGACAAGGGCATCGAAGAGGGAGAGATTGTGCGTGTGCTGACCAATAACGGCGATTTTATCGCTTCAGGGCACTATCAGGCCGGTTCCATCGCTGTGAGGGTGCTGACGTTCCGCGATGTACCTATCGACGATGAATTCTGGGCTTCACGCCTGGCCTCAGCCTTGAAGATGCGTCAAGCCATCGGTATTGCCGACAATCCCGACAACAACACCTATCGCCTGGTACATGGTGAGGGTGATATGCTCCCGGGACTCGTGATCGACGTTTATGGGAAGACGGCAGTGATGCAGGCCCACAGCATCGGTATGCATGTGTGTAGAAAGGCTATTGCCGCCCAGCTGGTACAGGTGATGGGCGGAAGGTTGGAGAACATCTACTATAAGAGTGAGACCACTTTGCCGTTTATGGACGACATGGAGAACGGTTTCCTCTATGGTGGCTCAGATGATAATGTGGCTGTAGAGAACGGTTTGAAGTTCTATGTGGATTGGCTACGTGGACAGAAGACCGGTTTCTTCGTGGATCAGCGTGAGAACCGTTCGATGCTGGAGCGCTTTGCCAAGGGAAAACGGGTACTGAATATGTTCTGCTATACGGGTGGTTTCTCATTTTACGCCATGAGAGGTGGCGCAGAGCTGGTACACTCCGTTGACAGTAGTGCGAAGGCGATAGAACTGACCAACCACAATGTGGAGCTGAATTTCCCAGGTGACCAGCGTCATCAGGCCTTCTGCGAGGATGCTTTCAAGTATCTGGAGCAGGCCGGTGACCAATACGACCTGATTATTCTCGATCCACCAGCCTTTGCCAAGCATCGTGGTGCATTACATAATGCCTTGAAGGGTTATACCCGACTGAACAACAAGGCGTTCCAGAAGATCCAGCCAGGCGGTATCCTCTTTACATTCAGCTGTTCACAGGTGGTGACGAAGGATCATTTCCGTAATGCCGTCTTTACGGCTGCTGCCCAGGCAAGACGAAAGGTACGTATCCTGCACCAGCTACATCAGCCTGCTGATCATCCTATCAATATCTATCACCCAGAGGGTGAATATCTGAAGGGACTGGTGCTTTATGTAGAGTAAGAAGTTATAAGTGAAGAAGTGAAAAAGAAAGTTGCTGATTTCATCGGGAAGCATGGGCTTCTGAGTCGTGAGGGGCTGCATCTGGTAGCGCTGAGCGGTGGGGCAGACAGCGTGGCGCTGTTGCTCATTCTGAAGGATCTGGGCTATCGTTTGGAGGCAGCACATTGCAATTTCCACCTGAGAGGTGAGGAGAGCAACCGTGATGAAGCATTCGTAAAAAAACTCTGTCAGGAGCAAGGCGTCCCACTTCATTTAATTCACTTTGATACAATGGAATACGCCAACTTACATCAAGTAAGTGTTGAAATGTCTGCCAGAGACTTACGCTATGGTTATTTCAGGCAACTGCGACAGGATATAGGTGCAGAGAAGGTCTGTGTGGCCCACCATCGTGATGATGCTGTAGAGACCTTGCTGATGAACCTGATGAGGGGAAGTGGCGTACACGGGCTGACAGGCATTCGGGCCTGTAACGGTGAGATTGTCAGACCGCTGTTAGAGGTCAGTCGTCAGGAGATAGAGGCATATCTCCATTCCATCGGTCAGGACTATGTGATGGATTCGACCAATCTTGTGGATGATGTCGTTAGAAACAAGATACGCCTGAACGTGCTGCCGCTGTTGGAGCAGATCAATCCGAATGTGGAAGAGAATATCGGTAAAACGGCCCGGTTTATGCAGGAATCAGAAAAGGTGATAACGGCAGCAGTAGATGAGCAAAAACGCGTACTCATCGCCTGTGATAAGAACACTGAGACGGAAAGTGTATCCATCCAAAAGCTGCAGCAGTTGCCCTCGCCAGAGCTGTTTCTGCATGAATGGCTGTCGAAGAAAGGCTTCAATACCACGCAGGTGGAGCAGTTGGCAGAACATCTGGAAGGGGTGTCGGGAAGAGCGTTCAAAACGCAGGATTACACCTTGCTGATAGACAGGGAGCAGTTGGTGCTGGCCCCAAGAAAGATGCCGATGAAATCGGTTAAAATTCCTGAGGAGGGGCGCTATCGCATTGATGAAGATTTTTGTATAGACGTCAAAGAAAGAAAAGATGTATCTATTTCAAAGTCAGATGATTGCGCAACAATTGATAAAGCAAAGGTGAAATTCCCAATCACTGTAAGAACTGTACAGAACGGGGATGCATTTGTACCTTTTGGGATGACAGGTAAGAAGCTCGTCAGCGATTTCCTGACAGACCGTAAATGCTCGTTGATAGAGAAGCGAAATCAGTTGGTGGTGACAGACAAGGACAACGTGATCCTCTGGCTTATAGGCCATCGGACAGACAACCGGTTCAGGGTGACAGCGCAGACCACAAAGGTGTTGCAGATAGCTCTGGTCAGGGCATAGGAACGAATAACATATATATAGTATTAAAATAATAAAGGTATGAAACAAACTATTTTGGTGACTGGTGGTACTGGCTTTATCGGAAGCCATACAACAGTTGAGCTGCAGGAAGCAGGTTACGAGGTGGTGATCATTGACAACCTGTCAAACTCTAATGAGAATGTGCTTGACGGTATCGAGAAGATTACGGGTATCCGTCCTGCATTTGAGAAAGTTGATTGTTGCGATTATGAGGCCCTGGAGGGTATTTTCAAGAAGTATCCAAAGATTGAGGGTATCATTCACTTTGCAGCCTCAAAGGCTGTTGGTGAGAGTGTAGAGAAGCCACTGCTTTACTATCGCAATAACCTGACCAGTCTGATTAATCTGCTGGAACTGATGCCAAAATATGATGTGAAAGGCATTATCTTCTCTTCAAGCTGTACTGTATATGGACAGCCTTCTCAGGAGAACCTGCCTGTAACAGAGAATGCACCTATCCAGAAGGCAATGAGTCCCTATGGTAACACCAAGCAGATCAATGAGGAGATCATTCAGGACTATATCCATTCGGGTGCTCCTATCAAGAGTATCATCCTGCGTTACTTCAACCCGATTGGTGCCCATCCCACAGCTCTGATCGGTGAGCTGCCCAATGGCGTGCCCATGAATCTGATTCCCTTTGTGACACAGACAGCTATGGGCATCCGTCAGCAGCTGAAGATCTTCGGCAATGACTATAACACCCCTGATAAGACCTGTATCCGCGACTATATCTATGTGGTGGATCTGGCTAAGGCTCATGTGAAGGCTATGGAGCGTGTGCTTGACAAGCCTGAGACAGATGCCGTAGAGGTATTCAACATCGGTACCGGTAGGGGTCTTTCAACCTTAGAGGTTGTTCAGGGCTTTGAGAAAGCTACAGGCGTGAAGGTGAACTGGACGTATGCTCCACGTCGTGAAGGTGATATCGAACAGGTATGGGGTAATGTTGACAAGGCCAACAAAGTGCTCGGCTGGAAGGCAGAGACACCGACAGAAGAGGTGCTCAAGAGTGCCTGGAAGTGGCAGGAGAAGCTTCGTAAGGACGGTATTCAATAAAAAAAAACGGCTCGAAAGAACCGTAATTTGTGTTTGTGTTGTGAATGGACTTCGATGTGAATCGAGGTCCATTTCTTTCACGTCACAATGCAATGCAGGTCTTGAAAGTGCCTTCTGCATTGAAGTCACTGAGATCTACAGGTGAACGGAACAACCCAAACAAACTACTACCTGAACCAGACATCGCAGCATAGACGGCTCCCATGTCATAAAGACGGTCTTTGATGGCGCCAATCTCCGGATGAATGGCAAAGACACTCTTCTCAAAGTCGTTGGTGAGTAAACCACGCCAGGTCTCTACAGGCTGCATCACAATGTCGCGACAGTTGAGCGCAGGATGACAGGGCGTGATCAGCGAGAAGGCCTCTTTTGTGGATACAGGAATAGCCGGACGCACAATGGCAAGATGCCAGCCTTTCAGATCCAGGTCAATAGGCTGCATCTTCTCACCAATACCCTCTGCATAGACAGGACGGTTGACGATGAAGAAAGCACAGTCGGCTCCCAACTTAGCAGCATAGTCAATCATCTGCTGCTCGGAGAGTCCGAGGTTGAACTGACGGTTCAATAAGGTGATCATGAAGCCGCAATCGCTGGAGCCACCGCCCATACCTGCCTGTGTGGGAATACCTTTATAAAGATGTGTGTGGATGCGGGGAAGGGTAGGGAAGTCTTGCTTCAACAGCTGATAGGCTTTTACCACCAGATTTTTCTGCTCGTCACCCTCGATATGGAGATTTGTGACTTTCAGGTCACAGTCAACAGGTGAAGGGAACCGTGGATCCATGGGGAAGACTTCCAGCGCATCACAGATGGGCACAGGATAAAACACCGTCTCAAGGTTGTGGTAACCGTCAGGACGCTTCTCTACGACATTGAGTCCGAGATTAATCTTGCAAATAGGAGTAGTCAGCATATCACGTATTATTCTTTATTTTTTTTCTTCCGATAGTTCCTTCCGTTACCCCTGCTATGCCAACGACCATGGCGCCGGGTGTTGGAACGTTTCTTCTCTCGCTTGATATATGCTGGTGCATCACCAAGTCCTTCAGGCAAAGCCACCTTCTCTACTTCCTTGCCTAAAAAATGCTCTATCTGCTGGAAGCGGTAGATATCTGCCTCACTGATAAAGGTAATGGCTTCACCATCACGGTCAGCACGGGCTGTACGACCGATACGATGCACATAATCCTCGGCATCATGGGGCACATCGTAGTTGATGACAGTGCGGATATCATCAATATCAATACCTCTGGCCACGATATCAGTAGCCACAAGCACATCCGTCTGTCCTGCCTTGAAACGATACATCACCTTATCTCGATCCTGTTGAGAGAGATCGCTATGCATCTGGTCGCAGTTGATGCGCAGGGCCTTCAGACGGCGGTTGATCTCCTTGACACGCTCTTTCTTACCGGAGAAGATGATGACGCGCTTGAGATCGCCTTGTTTGAAGAGATGATGGATGATCTCCAGTTTCTGGGAGTCATAGCAGACATACGCGCTCTGCTTGATCTTCTCTGCAGGTCTTGAAACAGCAATCTTTATTTCTATCGGATCATGAAGCAGCTGGACAGCCAACTCCCGGATCTTATGGGGCATGGTGGCTGAGAACATGATGCGCTGACAATTCTCTGGCAGTTCTTTCACCAGCTTCTTAATATCGTCGATAAATCCCATGTCGAGCATACGGTCGGCTTCATCGAGCACAAAGAAAGAACAGCGGCTGAGATCAAGGTTACCCACCTTCAGATGACTCAACAGACGGCCTGGCGTGGCGATGAGTACATCGGCACCCATACGCATGCCTCGCATCTCCAGACTATATCGTCCGCCATCGTTTCCGCCATAGACGGCTACACTGCTGACATTATCGAGGTAATAGCCGAAGCCTTGCATTGTCTGATCAATCTGCTGGGCAAGTTCACGCGTCGGCGACATGATAATGCAGTTGATGGCGTCATTAGGATAGTCGCCATCGTCAAGTAGTGAGAGGATAGGTAGCAGATAGGCGGCAGTCTTTCCCGTACCTGTCTGAGCCACACCAAGTACATCGTATCCATCGAGAATCTTAGGAATACAACGTTCCTGGATGGGGGTCATATCCTCAAAATGCATATCATAGAGTGCATCAAGGATATTATCGTTCAGATATGTTTCTTCAAATGTCATTAGTTCGGAGCTTGTCGATAACAGAAATAGGCGATTATAGAATATAAGATATTCGGGATCCACGCAGCCAGTAATGGTGGGGTGTCCGCATTGATGGCAAAGGTGGAGCTAACCGTCTGTAGCAGGATATAGGAGAAAGAGAGTGCCAGACCGATACCCAGGTAAAGGCCCATACCGCCCTTACGTTTACGACTGGAGAGACTCACGCCAATGATGGTCAGGATAAAAGAGGCAAACGAGGTGGCGTAACGCTTATGGTACTCCACTTCATACTGTACCACATTTCCAGAGCCACGTTCCGTCTGCTTGGAGATATACTGTCGCAACTCGGAAGAAGTAAGCGTCTCCTGCTGACCTTTGGAGAAGACCAGGTCCATTGGCTCCATCTGAATCAGCGTATCAATCATATTGCCAGTCGTTATCTCCTCACGAAGACCCTTCAGCTTCCTGATCTTATAGTTGCTGGCTCTCCAATGGTAACGGGTATCGCTAATAGAGTCATAACGGATGGTAGAAGCCGTCATGTGACTGACCAGCTTCTTGTTCTCAAACTTATCCAGTGAGAAGCCATATCCTGTCTTTGTGCGGTTATCGTAGTTCTGGATATAGGCAATAATACCTGGACCAACCATCAGCTGTACATTCGATGCTGAAGTAGTACGCTTGGAGTTCTTGTATTTTGCCTCGAAATCCTGGCGGACGACTGTGCCATGCGGAATCACGCTTGAGATCAGGACGTAATTCACCACGGCTATCAGGGCAGCAGAGATCATATATGGCTTCATGAGCCGCTTGAAGCTGACACCTGCTGCCAGCATCGCGATGATCTCGCTGTTGCCTGCCAGCTTTGATGTAAAGAAGATAACGGCAATAAAGACGAACAGAGGTGAGAACAGATTGGAGAAGTAAGGCACAAAGTTGGCATAGTAATCGAAGACAATCGCCTTCAGCGGAGCACCATTTGTGGCAAACTTGGAAAGGTTCTCATTCACATCAAAGACGATGGCGATAGAGATAATCAGGATGATCGAGTAGATATATGTACCGATAAACTTCGTCATGATATAACGGTCGAGGCGCGTCAGGAATTTAAAAAGGTTGATCTTCCCCCAAAACTTCCTGAGTCCTCGGTTCATCAATCGCCAGTATTTGGCGATATTGGTAAGATACCGTTTCATATCTTCTTTCTTCATCGTCGTTGTCCTAATTGGTCTATGACACTACGTTTCCACTGTACGAAATCACCTGCAAGGATATGCTGACGGGCATCAGTGACCAGTCGCAGATAGAATGCCAGGTTATGAATCGAGGCAATCTGCATGGCAAGTAGCTCCTGGGCCTTAAAGAGATGATGTAAGTATGCCTTTGTGTGCAACTGATCGATATAACAACCATCAGGGTCAATAGGTGAGAAATCATCTTCCCACTTTTTGTTGCGCATGTTCATCGTACCTTCATAGGTAAAGAGCATGGCATTACGGCCATTACGGGTGGGCATCACACAGTCGAACATGTCAACACCACGTTCGATGGCTTCAAGAATATTCTGCGGGGTGCCGACCCCCATCAGATAACGGGGACGGTCCTTAGGCAGAATCTCATTCACCACCTCTATCATATCATACATCACTTCAGTAGGTTCACCTACAGCCAGTCCACCAATAGAGGCTCCACCACCATCGTTCAGCTGCCCCAGAATGTCGCAGACATGCTTGGCTGCATCCTGACGCAGGTCTTTATAGGTACAACCCTGAACAATGGGGAACAGTGTCTGATTATAGCCATACAATGGTTCCGTCTCATTAAAACGTTTCATACAGCGTTCCAGCCATCGTTGGGTGAGTCCCAGTGACTTCTTAGCATACTGATAATCGCTCTGGCCTGGAGGACACTCATCAAGTGCCATCATGATATCAGCCCCAATCACACGTTCCGTATCCATCACGTTCTCTGGTGTAAAGATATGCTTTGAACCGTCAATATGACTGCGGAACTCACAACCTTCCTCACGCAGTTTACGAATGCCGGTCAGTGAGAACACCTGGAAACCACCACTGTCAGTGAGAATCGGACGGTCCCATGTGTTAAACCGATGCAGGCCGCCTGCTTTACGCAGGATGTCGAGACCAGGTCTGAGATACAGATGGTAAGTGTTTCCCAGAATGATCTGCGCCTTGATCTGATCGCGCAATTCAGAGAAATGCACACCTTTCACACTACCAACTGTTCCCACGGGCATAAAGATCGGTGTCTGTATCTGCCCATGATCGGTAGTGATGATACCTGCACGTGCATCACTGGCTGTGTCAGTATGTTGCAGTTCAAACGTCATTTCTTCTCGCTTTTCTTTTCGTCTTCCTGGATGGTGAAGTCCAGCGGATTCTTAACAATCTCATCTGTCAACGCGAAATGCCACACATCCTGTACGTTCTCCACATAATGGAAGGTTATCCCTTTCAGATACATATCAGGAATCTCGAGGATATCCTTCTCGTTCTCACGGCACATCACGATATCTGTGATGCCAGCACGTTTGGCAGCCAGGATCTTCTCCTTGATGCCGCCTACAGGCAGCACCTTACCACGAAGTGTGATCTCACCAGTCATAGCCGTATTCTTACGAACCTTACGCTGGGTGAGGGCAGAGGCAATGGAAGTGGCGATGGTAATACCAGCAGAAGGACCATCCTTTGGTGTCGCACCTTCTGGCACGTGGATATGGATATTCCAATTGTCGAAGATACGGTAGTCGATATTCAGGGTCTCAGCATGTGCCTTGACATACTCAAGCGCCAGGATTGCCGATTCCTTCATCACGTCACCAAGATTTCCTGTCAAAGTGAGCTTATTGCCTTTTCCCTTCGACAAAGAAGTCTCGATAAACAAGATTTCGCCACCCACACTTGTCCAGGCAAGTCCTGTGACCACACCAGCGTAATCATTACCCTGATAAATATCGCGGTAGAATGGCGGTTTACCCAGCAGGTCCTCAATCTCTGCAGGTGTAATCTTCTTGTAGTTGGCGTTATCCTCCAACTGGCGCTTGTATGCAATCTTTCGGAGAGACTTGTTAATCTGCTTCTCCAACTGACGAACACCACTTTCACGGGTATAGCGCTCAATGATCATCTCAATAGCCGCCTTGTTGAACGTCGGTTTCAGTCCCTTGACATTCAAGCCTGTATTCTCCAACTCACGGGGAATCAAGTGGCGCTTGGCAATCTCAATCTTCTCTTCAGTGATATAGCCGCTGACCTCAATAATCTCCATACGGTCGAGTAGGGGACGAGGGATGGTGCTCAGGTTATTGGCAGTAGCGATAAACAGCACCTTCGACAGGTCATAATCCACATCGAGATAGTTATCATGGAAGGCGTAGTTCTGCTCAGGATCGAGCACCTCCAGCATCGCTGATGCAGGATCGCCATTATGAGTCATCTGTGTCACTTTGTCGATCTCATCCAGGATAAACACTGGGTTGCTGGAGCCAGCTTTCTGAATGGATTTGATAATTCGACCAGGCATCGCACCAATATAGGTACGACGATGACCGCGAATCTCGGCTTCATCATGAAGGCCACCCAATGATACACGCACATATTTACGCTTCATGGCAGAAGCAATCGATTTGCCAAGAGAGGTCTTACCTACACCCGGAGGACCATATAGACAGAGAATAGGGCTCTTCAAGTCACCACGCAGGGCGAGTACCGCCATATATTCGAGGATACGCTCTTTTACTTTCTCCATGCCATAATGATCCTGATCCAGGATCTTCTGGGCACGCTTCAAATCCAAATCGTCGGAGGTATATTCACCCCAAGGCAGACTAACGAGGGTCTGGAGATAATTGAGCAGAACATTAAACTCAGGACTCTGAGGATTCAGATTGTCGAGCTTGTCGGCTTCCTTATAGAAAGTCTTGCTGATCTCAGCAGGCCATTTCTTACCTTCAGCTTTCCTCATCAACTCATATTTCTCAGGCGAAGACTCGTTACCCATCTCTGCCTGCATGTTCTTGATCTGCTGCTGCAGGAAATAATTACGCTGCTGCTCATCGATATCCTCACGGGTCTTGTTACGGATGTCGGCCTTCAGATTCTGGAGATTGATCTCACGATTGATGATCTTCATCACGTTGAAGAGGCGTTCCTTGACAGACTCCATCTCCAACAGTTTGATCTTCTCTTTCACAGGGAAAGGCATATTAGAGCAGACAAAGTTCAACGCCAAAATATCGTTAGTGATATTCTTGATGGCAAACGACGCCTCGTCAGGGATATCCTCACTCACATTAATATAATCATTAACTAAGTCGCGAAGGTCTTCCATCGCTGTCTTGAACTCACGATCTCTCTTCTCTGGATCCAGATCAGTAAGCGTTTCCACTTTACCTTCCAGATAGGGGGAAGTCTTCGTGATCTGATTAAGCTGCAGTCTGCTATGGCATTGTACGATAGCCGTAATGTTGCCATTAGGCAGCGTCAACAACTTCATCACTTTGGCAAAAACACCAGTCTTATAAAGATCTTCCTGCAACGGCACATCAACCTCAGGATCACGCTGACATACCACACCAATCAATTCACCTTTCTTCTCGGCTTTCTGAATCACTATTTTACTGGAATCCCTACCAATGAGGATAGGGGAGACCACTCCTGGAAACAATACGAGGTTTCGCACAGGCAAGATAGGCACCGTATCAGGGGCTTTGACATTAAGAACATCATTAATATCCCCTTCAATGTCGGCTATCATCTGAAATGCTGAATTCTTATTCTGATTACTCATATTCTAATATTAGTTCCTCTTTTAAAAAACGGGTGCAAAGTTACTAAAAATAAATAAGAAAGACGAATGTAGGATTAAAGAATTAACAAATAATTTGCTTTTTCACTCGAATAATCGATTTTTTATACTACCTTTGTAGCGAAAATATGGCAAATGATTACTTCCAGTTCAAACAGTTTACCGTTCATCAGCAGCGTTGTGCGATGAAAGTGGGTACAGACGGTACGTTATTGGGTGCATGGGCTCATGTACCCGTCACATCGGCCCGTATCCTCGACATTGGAACTGGTACAGGACTCATTGCCCTGATGATGGCCCAACGTTTCCCTGATGCATCTGTTATAGGAATCGATATCGATCAGGATGCCGTCAGTCAGGCACAAGAAAATGTGGTGGCATCTCCTTTTGCTTCAAGGATTACCATTTGTCATAAAAATATCTTGGATTTTGAGGACACAGAAGGGTTTGATGCCATCGTTAGCAATCCACCATATTTTGTTGATGCTTTGACATGTCCTGACCAACAGCGCACAATGGCCCGTCATACCATCAGTCTGACATATGAAGGACTCATGAGATCGGCATATAGATTATTGAAACCAAACGGTCTTTTTTCTTTAGTGATTCCATCGGAGTGTCGTTCGTCAATAGAGGCTGAAGCATGCTTGGCAGGATTCTTTCTAACACGTGTCTGTATGATACGAACAACGCCTAAAAAAGAATCAAAGCGTCAGTTGATTGAATTTTCAAAATATCCTAAAAATGAATTATTTATAGAAGAAGGTATTATAGAATACACTCCAAACGTCAGAAGTTCCTGGTATCAACAATTAACACAAGATTTTTATATCAGATGAAAGTTACGATTCTACAACTCAATATTTCTTGGGGGAATCCCGAAGAGAATATCAAAAAGGCTGAAAAGTTAATGATGCAAGCCCCTGATAGTGACCTTTATGTATTACCAGAGATGTGGAGTACTGGTTTCGAAACAGAGCCATTTGGCATTGCTGAAGACGAAACAAATTGTAAAGCATTATCGTGGATGAAACAGACGGCTCAAGAATATGGTTGTGCTATCTGTGGAAGTCTTGCAATTTCGCAAAATGGCATATTCAGAAACCGCCATTATTTTGTGGATGGAAAGAAGGGTACTGTTTCATATTATGATAAACATCATTTATTCCGTTATGGTCATGAAGACCAATATTTTAAGCCTGGAGGAGGACATACGGTTGTAGAATACATGGGATTCCGGATTTTGTTACTCACATGTTATGATTTGCGTTTTCCTGTATGGAGTCGTTATGCAGAGTCTTTAAAATATGATATTATAATATGTGTAGCCAACTGGCCGGATTCACGACAGAATGCGTGGCAAATTCTTACACGAGCCAGAGCTATCGAAAATCAGGCATTCGTTATAGCTTGTAATCGTGTTGGTGACGACAAGTATTGTCATTATCGTGGTCAGAGCGCCATAATTAGTCCAATTGGAAAAACGTTAGCCAGTTGTCCAGCCAATGAAGAAACAACCATTTCATTTTTCTTAAATTTGGAATCACTTGTACAACAGCGCGCAAAATTCAAAGTTTTAGAGGATCGTGATCTATGGTAAAAACCATGAATTAATGCCTATCAGTTATAAACGACCAATTTATATCTGAATCAGCATTATGATAAACAGAACAAATCGAATACTCTTCTTTTATATAAAATGAAAAATAAAAGGCTGTTCTCATTGTTTAAGAACAGCCCAAATGAAATTTAAAGGATTTGAATTTTAGAACGGCAGATCATCTGCAGATCCTTCAGATGCAGGTTCCTGTGCTGGTGGGAACGGCGCTGTTGCACCACCAGCTGGCGGGAATGTTGCTGCACCAGGTGCTACAGACTGAACCTGACCACGAGTTACATTATATGCTCGGATTTCATTAAACCATCGTCCATTATACTCATGCGCATCAATATCGAACTGTACAGTGACGTCTTCTCCCTGTTGAATATTGAACTGTTTGATACGGTCTTCGCCAAAAACGCGGAAAAGACATTTGCGGGGATATTGTCCTGGAACCTCGATCACATACTCCTGTGACATCCAAGGATTGCCAGTACGATTAGATACACCACTGTTTGCCTGAAGAACGGCAATAATTTTACCTGTTAATTCCATAATTAAATGTTTTATTTTGTTGAATTTTTCGTTTTCACGTGGCGAAATTACTAAAAATAGTTTGAAAAGCATCATTTTCTGCCGAAAATTTTGCTCATTACAACGTTTTTTTGTAATTTTGTGCTCAATAATCAAATATGTAATAAATAACAAGAAAGCTATAAAACTATGCGATTTACATTATCAAGTACCGCACTGAGTTCAAAACTCACTGCACTTTCTAGAGTGATTAACAGTAAAAATGCACTGCCCATCTTGGGTGACTTTGTCTTTGAAATCAGTGACAATGTTCTCCACCTGACAGCATCAGACAGCGAGAACATCATGAAGACTCAGCTAGATCTGACAGAGAGCGACGGAGATTGTCGTTTTGCCATTGACAGCCACAATCTTCTTGAAGCCGTCAAAAGTTTTTCAGAGCAACCCATAACCTTTGAGGTTAGTCTTGAGCAGAACATTGTGAAAATCTCATATCAGAACGGTTTGTTTAAACTGCCTATCGAAAATGCAGATGAATTTCCTATGTCTCAGCCTGTGAGCGAGTTCGCAAAAACAATTACCATTCCAAATGCTATCCTGGCAGATAATATCAATCGTTCAATTTTCGCTACAGCTCAGGACGAACTGCGCCCTGTTATGAATGGTATCTATTTCGACCTTACCAGCGATCATCTTGCAATAGTAGCTTCTGATGGTCATAAGCTTGTACGTAATAAGGTCTTTACTATTAAGAGTGAGCAGCCTGCAGCTTTCATCTTACCCAAGAAACCAGCAAACCTGCTGAAGAACTTGTTGGGCAAAGATGGTGGCGATGTGACGATCCGCTTCGATGAGCGTAATGCAGAAATCAATTTTGGCGATGGTACTTTGCAGTGCCGTCTGATTGAAGGACGCTTCCCCAATTACAACTCTGTCATTCCTCAGAACAACCCCAACGAAATACACGTAGATCGTCTTGCTTTGTTAGCAGCCTTGCGTCGTGTACAGCCGTTTGCTAACGGTTCCAGCAATCTGATCCGTTTCCATGTAGAGGGTTCTACCCTGCAGCTTGACGCTGAGGATTACGATTTCTCAAAGACAGCAACAGAGCGCATGTCTTGCGATTATAATGGCAATCCGATGTCTATTGGTTTCAAGGGTTCTTCCTTTATAGAGGTTCTGGGCAATTTCGATTGCCCTGAGGTTATCGTACAGTTGGCAGATCCCAGCCGTGCAGGCCTTGTACTCCCCTCTGAGCAGCCAGAGAACCAGGATGTGCTGATGCTTCTGATGCCGATGTTGATTAACGACTAAGTTTGGAACTGACAGATCAATGAAACTGAATCTTACAAAACCGATTGTCATCTTCGACCTTGAGACGACGGGACTCGATCTTGTAAAAGACCGTATCATACAGATATCTTATATCAAAGTCTATCCTGACGGAAAGGAAGAACGTGGAAACGAACTGGTTAATCCAGAGAAGCCCATCGATCCGATGATCAGCCAGTTGACAGGTATTACCAACGAGGATGTAAAGGACAAGCCGACATTCAAACAGCTGGGACATACACTTGCTGACAAGTTTACTGGTTGCGACTTTGCTGGATTTAATTCCAACCACTTCGATATTCCCCTGTTGGCAGAGGAATTTCTGCGTGCAGGCGTTGATTTCGACTTTTCCAAGTGCCGTATGATTGATGCCTGTACCATCTTCAAGCGCATGGAGAAACGAAATCTGGCAGCTGCATATAAGTTCTATTGTGGACGTAAGATGGAGGAAGATTTCGAAGCTCACCGTGCTGATCAGGATACAGAGGCTACCTATCGAGTGCTGATGGGAGAACTCGACAAGTATGCTCCTGGTGCCAACGAGGATGAGGAAAAGGTGCTGGAAAACGATATGGACAAGCTGGCCGAGTTCTCAAAAATGAACAACTATGTCGATTTCGCAGGTCGTATCATCTGGGGCGAGATGAAAGATCGTCATGGAAATGTGATGCTCGACAAAGATGGTAACCCACGTATGACGGAGGTGTTTAACTTCGGAAAGCACAAGGGAGTCCCTGTGGCTGATGTCCTTCAGATAGATCCCGGCTACTATAGTTGGATTCTCTCTGGCGACTTTACCTATAACACGAAACAGGTGCTG
>JAEEGL012357646.1_pt1 | contig 20366 bp, 12 predicted proteins | sample 9134231 | NCBI WGS metagenome assembly JAEEGL01 (sample SAMN16246548, study PRJNA631951) | gut metagenome | biome: gut microbiome; feature: rumen; material: fiber-attached | host: Bos | place: Iran: Karaj | collected 2018-10 | reverse complement strand
CGCTTCATCTTGAAGACAATCACCTTGTCGCCCTTAACCAGCGGGTTCACGACTTCAACTACAACTTTTGCACCGTCTACGGTGGGTGCGCCTACCTTGACAGCGCCGTCGGCATCAACCAGCAGCACCTTGTCAAACTCAACAGTCTTACCGGCCTCCACATCCTTGATGTGGTGAACGAAGAGCTTCTTGCCCTCCTCGACCTTGAACTGCTGACCCTGGATTTCTACAATTGCGTACATTGCTTTGTTTAACTTGTATTTTAGGGGTTTTTCCGTAAGGCGGTACGCGGTCGCGCACACTTCACCAAGCCTCCACGGACTCATTTCGGGCTGCAAAGGTACAACTTTTTTATCACATAGGAGGTCTCACGTCCTACTTTCCCACCATCATTTAATAAAGTTTAACAGCATCCTGCCCGTCCATGGCGTCTCTTTCCCATTTTTTTCGTACCTTTGTCGCCGAATTGCAAAACGAAACCCTCGTCTGAAGGGTCAACATGGAACATCCTTACGCATCACAACACAAAAAAGCATGAAACTAAGAAGCAAAGCATTCCTCATCACGGCTCTACTGCTATGCGCCGCCCTGTCAGCCACGGCAGGGGAAGTGACCGACAAAGTGAACCCCTTCGTGGGCACCACCACCCTGTGGACACCGCAGGACCTGGGCTACACCCGCACGGAAGAGAAGCGCGCATGGGGCGCCGAGGCTTTCCCCGGTGCCGCCCTGCCCAACGCCATGGTGCAGTGTACGCCCGTCACAAAGTATCACACCGGCTCCGGCTACCAGTATGAGGACCACCAGATCTATGGCTTCGCCCACACCTGCAAGGGCCACTGGAACCTGTTGCACGTGCCCCTGCTGCCTGTGACCACCGAGGGCAAGTGGCGCCCCGACAACTACTGTTCGTGGTTCAGCCATCAGCGTGAGTCGGCCCATCCGGGCTACTATCAAGTCTACCTGGAGCGCTACAACGTCAATGCCGAGCTGACCACCACCCTGCGCTGTGCCTACCATCGCTACACCTTCCGTGCCGGCGACGACAAGAAGCTGCTGGTCGACATCAGCCACTCCAACGCACGTCCCCGCCGCTACGAGGTGCGACAGGCCGGACAGCGCGCCTTCGAGGGCTTTCAGGACGGCGAGGGCCGCGCCTACTTCTATGCCGTCACCAACTACGACATCGAGCGCGTCGACACACGGCGCGAGTTCCGCGAGGCCGTGGGCATCGTCTCGTTCCGCAACAGCCGTGATGCCCAGCCACTTGAAGTGCGCATCGGCTTCTCATTCGTCAGCATCGAGAATGCCAGGCAGAACCTCGAGGCCGAGCTCCTCAACGACAACAAGCACTTCGAACAGGTCAGAGCCGACGCCGACCAGACATGGGAACAGCTGTTAGGCCACATCCGCGTCAGCGGTGGCACCACCGAGCAGCAGGCCATGCTCTACTCTACGCTCTACAAGGCCTTCCTCTTCCCCAACCTGCGCAGCGACGTCAACGGCGAGTACCGCGACGACCGCGGACAGGTGACCAAGGCCGACTTCCGCTACTACAACAACCCATCGTTCTGGGACACCTACCGCAACAAGCTCATCCTCCTGGGTATGATCACGCCCGACGTGGCCGCCGACATCATCAAGTCGTGCATCGACCGCGGCGAGAAGCAGGGCGGCTACATGCCCTCATTCTTCCACGGCGACCACGCCGCTGCCTTCGTGGCAGGCTCATGGCTGCGCGGCATCCGCAACTTCGACCTGCAGCGCGCCTACAAGCTGATGCTGAAGAACGCCACCGTGCCAGGACGTGGCGGACGTGAGTTCCTCGACGAGTACCTACGCCAGGGCTGGATAGCCGAGAAGGACACCTTCGACGTGCCCACATGGAACGAGGATGGCACAAAGGCATCGGTCACCAAGACCGTCGAGTATGCCTACGACGACTATGCCACAGCGCTCGTGGCACGCGAGCTGAAGGACAAGAAGAACGAGAAGCTGCTGCTACAGCACGCCCAGAACTACCGCAACCTCTTCGACCCCTCGACAGGCTTCTGGCGCGGACGCCTGGCCGACGGCTCGTGGATCAAGGACTTCCGCACCGACTACCCCTACTACCGCTACATGTACCGCGAGGCCGACGCGTGGAACTCCATGCTCTTCGCACCCCACGACCCCTACGGAGCCGTCAGCCTCTACCCCTCGAACGAGGCCGTGGAGCACAAGCTCGACTCACTCTTCACCCAACCCAACGGCGGCTACGAGGCATGGAACCTGACGGGCTACCTCGGCCTCTACTGCCACGGCAACCAGCCCGGCCACAGCCTCCCCTTCGCCTACTACTTCATCGACCACCAGGAGAAGTCCCAACAGGTGCTCAACACCCTGCTCAACGACTACTACGGCATGGGCGAGGAGCATCTGGCCTACGCCGGCATGGACGATGCGGGCGAGATGTCGTCATGGTACGTCCTCAACGCCATCGGCATCTACACCTACTCGCCCGCCGACCCCGAGTACATCGTCACCGTCCCCCTCTTCGACCGCATCGACTTCACCCTCTCCACCACGGGCAACACCTTCACCATCATCCGTCAGGGCAGCGGCCCCAAAATCAAGCAAATCCTCATCGGCAACAAGCCCCTCAAAGGCTGGTTCGTCCGCCACGACGACCTGGCACAAGGAAAAACACTCACCATTGTTAGTGAATAGTTTATAGTGAATAGTGAATAGTTGGCTACCGCCAATGTTGGCCGCCAGTGTAGGGGCAGGCCCCGTGCCAGCCCGTTGGCCCGACAGGGCCAGTGTCCGAGTACAGGCAACTCCGCCAATGTAGGGGCAGGCCCATTCCCGAGCTGCGCTCGCCTACCCGTAGCCTTTGTGCCAGCCCGTTGGCCCGACAGGGCCAGTGTCCGTGCCCCCTTCCCCGCCTTATCATTTAAAGACAACACAAACAACTTTAACAACTATTAGGCGAACGATAATAACAAAGACAACATCCTGGGCGCAAGCGCCCCTCCGCAACAACGCATCGCCGGGAAAGGCAACTCCGCCACTGTTGCCGCCACTGTTGGCCGCCACCAATGCACGCCGCCACCAATGCACGCCGCCACCAATGCACGCCGCCACCAATGTACGCCGCCACCAATGTATGCCGCCACCAATGTACGCCGCCACCAATGTACGCCGCCACCAATGTATGCCGCCACCAATGTACGCCGCCACCAATGTACGCCGCCAATGTATACCGCCACCAATGTACGCCGCCACCAATGTACGCCGCCACCAATGTATGCCGCCACCAATGTACGCCGCCAATGTAGGGGCAGGCCTTGTGCCAGCCCGTTGGCCCGTTAGGGCCAGTGTCAGGTACCAGGCAATTTCGCCAATGTAGGGGCAGGCCTTGTGCCAGCCCGTCGGCCCGTCAGGGCCAGTGTCTTCCCCCCGTCCCCTCCTTATCATTTAAAAACACCTCTAACAACTTTCTTCGAAACGATAACAAAGGACATCAAGACAACAAGACATCATTGCCTTCACGAACAACTCTTTTTACTTTTCATTTCCCTTGGGTCGTAGCCCACTTGAAAATATCTCCCTTAAACCTTGCACACTTCAACTTTTCTTCGTACCTTTGCAGCCAACTTAAAACGACATCATTATGAGAAGACAAACTATTCTTTTCCTGCTCGCCCTGCTCATGAGCATGGCAGGAGCAAAAACTTATGCCTACGACATTGAGGCCACCAATTCTGATGGTGTAACCATCTATTATGTTTGGACTAATAACAACACGGAACTGGCAGTCAGTCATCGCGGCGATAACTTTATCTACTCATACAGTGGTAACGTAGTCATTCCAGATTCAGTGACATACGATGGTGTTACATATAGTGTGACCGCCATCGGCAATGAAGCTTTTCGTTCATGCCAAAACCTTTCCTCTGTAACTATACCCAATAGCATAACCTCCATCGGCAAAAGTGCTTTCGATAGTTGCACTGGTCTAACCTCTATAACTATTCCTTGTAACGTAAAATCAATCGGAACCTACGCTTTTTATAAGTGTTGGCGTCTGCCCTCCATGACCATCCCAAACAGCGTGACCTCAATCGGAGAGTATGCTTTCTCTGACTGCACCAGCCTAACCTCCGTGAGTATTCCCAGCAGCTTGACCTCCATTGTCGGAGGCGCTTTTCATAACTGCAGCAGCCTAACCTCCATTGAGATCCCTAACAGTGTGAGCATCATAGATGCTTCTGCTTTCTACGGCTGTAGCAGCCTGGCTTCCGTGACGATTCCCAACAGCGTGACGAGCATAGAAGCCTGTGCTTTTAAAAATTGCAACAGCCTAACCTCTATTGAGATCCCCAACAGCGTAGTTTCCATTGGCAGTGGTGCTTTTGAAGATTGCAGCGGGCTGACCTCCGTGACAATCCCCAACAGCATAACTTCTATAGTCGGATTCAGAGGCTGTAGCGGGCTGACCTCCGTGACAATCCCCAACAGCGTAACCTCTATCGGCAATTTAGCTTTCTATGGTTGCAGTGGCCTCACCTCAGTCATCATCCCCAATAGCGTGACCTCCATTAGTACAAATGCTTTCAATGGTTGCAGTGGGCTAATCTCCGTGACTATTGGGCGAGGAATAAATGATATTGGTTATCGAGCTTTCGCATATTGTCCTGAGATAACCGACGTCTTATGCTATGCAGAGAATGTGCCGTCCACATATTCCAATGCTTTTCAAGACTCTAACATAGAAAAGGCGACCCTGCATGTCCCCACAGCCTCCATCGATGCCTACAAGTCAACGGCGCCGTGGAGTAGCTTCAAGACGTTCGAAGAACTTGACGACACCCTTCCCGACCCCCTTGTTCAAGAGCAATGCGCCACGCCCACCATCACCTACGTCGATGGCAAGCTCGTGTTTGCTTGCGAGACCGAAGGGGTATCCTTCGTCAGCCAGATTAAACATCCGGAGGTAAAGGACGGCAACGAAGGCGAAGTGCAATTAAAGGCTCCTACGACCACCATTACCGTCTATGCCACCAAGGCTGGCTATGACAACAGCGACGTTGCCACCGCCACCATCCGCTGGCGCAACGGGCGGCCCGTGTTCGAGGGCTTCAGCAGCGTTACGCTTGAGCCCGCTGAGGATGCCGGCGACGTCAACGGTGATGGCACGGTTGGCATTGGCGACATCGTGAGCATCACCAACATCATGGCAGGCATAGAGGAGTGAGGAGTGAAAAGTGAATAGTGACAAATCGCATGCGGCCGCGTTGCCGCGTGCGATTTTTGTTGTCTTGGCATCGAAGAGATGTATGCCAAACTTCTCGTTCTTAACGATTTATCTTACGGATAGTTGCCCGAAAAACACAAAAAAGCACGAAACCAGGACGCGAAATAACAAAAAAAACTGAAAAACGAAAGAAAAAACGGAAAAAGTTTGTATTTCTATGAGAAAAGTGTTAAATTTGCAGACGATTTAACTTAAATCCTTGTTTTATGGATAACAGCTTTTTGAACTACATCCGTCAGCCAAAGGAAACCGAACACTGGAAGTGGGCGGTTGAGAATCATGTGGCCCCCTGGGTTACTCGTCACAATAAAAGCTACTGGGAACTGGTCAGGTGGGTCAGTAGCGAACGCCTTAACTATATCAAACCAACTATGGGCCGTGAGAAGTTTGGCAATTATCTCATTTCAACTTGTCCAGCAGCTTTTGAGCGTGGCGACACTCAGAAATCACTGAAAAGTAACATGGACAAGTTCAAATACATCGAAGAACTGAGCATATTCAGCCGTTTGGAAGACGATAACGAGGTAAGAGTGTTAGTAAAGGAGTTAGAAAGTCTTTTCGCTCTGCAGCCTGACACGCCTGAATGCACTCTCCACCAACCATTCACTATGCAAATGAGGATGGAAGAATGGATGGAAAAGTTCGTTGACAGACAACAGTACGCACAATCATTCACACGGCCTACATATTGCAACTTCGCCACGTCCTATTCCATTGAGCAATACGCATCGAAGCACTTCATGAACAGCAGGGAGCCATCAAGGATAATCTTGTTTGACTGTGTTGATGGCGATGTAGACCACACCTATGTTGCACAACTTGCGGGTATTTACTACACAGACAGGCGTATCAAGGTTTTTGTTGCCTCGACAAATGGTTTCAACAACCGTACCTACGCAATGGCCAAACAACTATTCGTGGGCCTTATACGCATCGACCCCAAGTTCCCGATTGATGATCATTGTTTTGTTCTTCCTCGTTTCTCTGACATTGTCTATCCGAAAAAGGCCTATATGGAAATGCTGACCGGCCAGCGAGACATGACAGTCCCGATTGTTGTCTGCGACGGTAGCCACATCAACATCTCCTTAGGGATGGAGATGAAATATCAAAGAATTGCTGTCAAGAACTTGAAGTGCATCAAGGCCCCCATCATGTCATACGCCCAGATTGAGAACATTGCCTATGAGTTAGTAAAGAACGATGCCAGCTATTATGAAGCTCTGCTGAAGCAAACGGACTATAGAAGCAAGGACATACCGACATGTGCCTTCGACCCATATAAGTTGGCAGATGAATGGAAAATCAAAGTGGAGCGTGGCAATCTTCATGACAAGCACCTGCTGGCAAATATCAACATCCGTAATCGCTGCATTACACTCAGCAACGAGGTTGATGCTTATTCGCCTTGCGAGCGATTCTCCTTGTCGCATGATTTCGGCCATTTCTTTCTTCATTCATATCTTGGAATAGATTTCATTGAAGGGACAACGACCACTCTCACTACTGACGTCAGGAACCAGCGATGGCTGGAGTATCAGGCCAATGTCTTTGCTGCATGCCTGCTGATGCCGGCTCCCGTAGTGAACCAACTCTACGGTATATATTGGCGTAAGGAATTCCAGTCAGACGATGTACAGCCACTGACAATGGAGGACGAGGACAAGAAACCCGAGAAATCGTTTTGTAGAGTTGTTGGCCCTATGTCACGCAAAATGAACGTTTCGTTTGAGGCTATGAAGATAAGACTCAAAAAAATGGACCTCATTATCGTCCGACCTTCAACAAGCTTATAGCTAATCATGTTGAGGTGTTTCAAACAGACTTTCCTCTTTTTCTTCCAACATTTTCCAACAATTCTTTCCAACATCAACGGCTGAAAGGTTTCTTATTTCCAACAAAAATTTGAAATAAAGGAATTTCCGTACCTTTGCAATATCTTCTTAGGCACGTAGCCGCGTGCCAATTACGAAGGGGTGGAAAAGCAGGGGAGCGACGGCAAGTAAACCTGAGACCACTTTGTTTCCAAAGAAAAACAAGTTATGGAAACGAACTCTCTCTTACGTCGAGTCTACGACGCGACACGCTCAGGACTCGACATCATCACCGACCTGCTTCCTGCGGTCGATGATGCAGTGATTCACAACAAGAAGGCGTTCCGCCTGCGACCTGACGAGCGCACGCCTTCGGCACACCTGTACCCGCCCAGGGACGGCAACAGCTGTTGGCATGTGGTCGACTATGGTGGCGGTGGCGGCGAACGTAGCTTCTCGCCCATCGACCTTTACATGCGCGACCGTGGCTACTCGCAGAGCCAGTTCAGTCTGGCTCTCCACGAGCTCATGGAGCAATACGGGGTGAGCGAAGCGTTGAGCCCGCAGGTAAACAAGCCTGAAATCACTCAGCGCGAAGCCTATGCGTTTGAGACTGGTCAGCCGCCACGGCTTAAGCTCCGCGACGGATTCAGCAGCGACGACCTCGCCGTGTGGGGACCATGTGTCAAAGCTGAGCATCTTGAGCAGCTTGGATGGCGCGCTGTAACAATGGTGGAAACGACCAAAAACGCGACGACCACCGTGAAGAAGTCCACCGAGACTTACCCCATCTTTGCCCAGGCTTGCGAGTACACTGACGAGAGTGGCAACCTGCAGCAGTTCCAGAAGGTCTACGAACCGAAGTGCTACAACAAGGCTTTCCGATTCTTCACCATCGGCAGGACTCCTAGGAACTACATCTTCGGACTGTCGGCTCTGCGCCGCAAGTTCGAGGAGCGTGGCGAGGAGAAACTCGACGAAGTGGTGATTGTCAGTGGTGGCAGCGATGCCGTCAACTGCCTGAGCATGGGCTACCAGCCTGTATGGCTCAACAGCGAGACGGCCGACCTTCGCGAGGAAGACCTGCGACTGCTGCACAAGTACGCCAAGCGCATCGTGCTAGTGCTCGACAACGATGCTACGGGTGTCAGGACCGCTCAGAGGCTGGCTCTAAGGTTCCCGACGCTCTACATCGCATGGCTAACGCCAGAGGATATGGGAGGACTGCACGACAACCGGCATCGTCCGCGGAAAGACCTGAAGGACTACATCCAGCTGCATCCGCAACGTGAAGCCATGGAGCGGCTCATCGACCGTGCCATGTGTACGCTCTTCTGGACGAAGACGGAGGACAAGGACGGCAACACGCAATACGCCATCCTGCCGGCCCGTCTGAACTACTATCTGGCAATGAACGGCTTCTTCACCATGAAGAATGACGCGTGCAAGGAGCCGGTCTACATTAAGGTGGATGGTGTGCGAGTGAAGCGTGTCGTTGCCAAGACAATCGTGAACTTCATCATCGCACAGGCTAAGCGCGATGGGCTCAGCGAGGCGTTGCAGAACAAGCTCCTGCGTTGCCACGACTTGCCTACTGACCGGGTGAGCCATCTGGAGGAACGTGACGACCTTGACTTCACGAAGTGTACTGCCGACTCGCAGAAGTTCTTCTTCCGCAACGGATGGGTACAGGTTACAGCCGACGGCACCAAGCTGTATCGCTATGCCGACCTCAGTAGTGGCCATGTGTGGGAAGATACGATCATCCCGCACGACTACCGCGCCATGAAGCCTATGTTCCGGGTGGAGCACCTGGACGGTGGCGGCTATGGTGTGGAGATCACCGAGGAACCGCCCAGCAAGTTCTTCCGTTTCGTAATGAATGCGTCGCGCCTGCACTGGCGCAAGGACATGGAAGGCGGCGTGGCACTCACTGACGAGGAGCTGGCCGAGGAGCATCAGTGCCTGGCCAGTAAGCTCGCCTGTATCGGCTACCTGCTTTTCGGCTACAAGTCTGAGTCTGAGTCGTGGGCGCCTATCTGTCAGGACTCGAAGGTGGCTGAGAGCGAGGACGAGTGTAATGGCGGCAGCGGAAAGTCGTTGTTCCTTAAGGCTATCAGCCGTCTGCTGAACATGTTCTACATCGATGCGCACGTGCCGTCGATTGTTGACAACCGTTTCCTGTTCGACGGCGTGACCGAAGACACTGACCTCATCATCGTCGATGAGTGTGACCGCAGGCTGAACTTCGACTTCTTCTTCGGTCGTATCACCGGCGACATGAAAGGTGAGGAAAAGGGCAACCACCCCTTCCAGATACCTTTCTCGAAGAGTCCAAAGTTTGCCTTCGCCACCAACTATGTGCTCAAGAAGCACGATGCCAGCACCGAACGGCGCATCTGGCCGCAGGTGTTCTCTGACTACTACCACGAAGCAACGGCATTGAACGACTACCGTGAGTCACGTAGCATCCGAGACGACCTTGGCTGTAACCTCATGGGGACGGAGTATTCAGAAGCTGACTGGCAGGCCGACATCGCCTTCATGCTACAGTGTCTCCAGTTCTACCTGTCGCTGCCAAAAGGCAGTCGCCGCATCTTGCCGCCGCTAAGCCGCATCGAGCGTCGCGAACAGATGGCGGCCGTGGGTAAGGACTTCAAGCAGTGGGCCGACGAGTACTTTGCCCCGGACAGCGGTCATCTGGACTGTGAGCTTAAGGCCGACCAAGTGCTCAGCGACTTCAACAGGGAGACTTTGTTCGGATGGGCTCCCAAGCGCATGACTCAGCACCTCAATGCCTACTGTCAGCTGACCGACCACATCTGCTGTCTGAACCCCATGTCGGTCACTCATAAGCAGAAGGATGGTGAGCGCTGGGTGAAACGCGATGAGAACGGCCAGCTGAAATCCTACTACTACATCATGTCGGCTAAGGCAGCTGCAGAAAGCCCTAAGACAGGACCAGTGCAGACGAGCCTGGCATTTGGTGACAGCCAGTCGGAGGACGCTGCCGCTGACCAGCCGTTCTAACCGACTGTCAGGCCCAAGTAGAAGCCCGCCCCGAGACAATGTGCTCTGAGGCGGGCTTTTCGCTGTGTTACAGTTACAGATGTTACACTTGTTTCCGTTCCCCGCTTTATGCTCTTTCTTTTTTTATTCTATACCCCCAATTTTCACCTTTTAAAGTGTAAAAGTGTAACAAAGCAAAGAAAAGAGCACACATCACGTTGAAAATCAACACACTACGTCATGTTACACTTTCTGTTACACTTTGTTACACATCCCTTCAGAAGCCCAATGTGTAACAACTGACGGTTACCCGACACCTGCTATTAGCGGAATGGGAGGGTGCTCAGAAAGGAGTGGCGGACTGCTCGGAGATGTGTGGCGGACTGCTCGGAGATGTGTGGGGGACTGCTCGGAGAGGAATCAAGATGGAGGTAACTCCTACCCTCCTGGCACCATGAGTGGGGTGATAGCAGGGCGTTGCCATGCCTTCAGGACGGGCTGCGTCTTGAAGTATTCGGCAAGGAACTGTGTCATCGTCTGCTTTACTGCTTTCAGCTTTCGCCGGATGCCAAAAGGGTGACTATGCATCCAGCTCGCGCAGGAGGTCGGCGAGAATGTAGGCGTCGCTCTGTAGCTGCAGGCCACTGTCAGGATTGGTGAGCAAGGAATATGTGCGCGAGTTGTAGAGGATGTCGAGGGCGCGTTCCGCATCAATATCGAGGCGTTCTGCCAGCAGGGCGGCTATTCGTCCCACTTTTCGCCAAAGCACTTGATCTCTCATCGCTGGCCTCCTTTCTCGGGCACAGGCTCGGTGGCAATGAAGCGCAGACAGCCGTCTACAACGGCCTGATTACTGATACACATCTGATGGGTTGGCTTGGCAAAGCGCAGCTGCCCGATGGCTTGCTCTGCGGTGATACGTCCTGCGTAGTAGTCTTCGACGGTATCGATGACCTGGTCGTTGGCCACACCACCTTCAATGATGTCATAACCTTTCCAAGGCTCCTCGCCACGGCGACTGCTGACGATAAAGTCAAGCCATCGTTGGTCGTAGTGTTCCAGACGGAGGTGATGCAGATTGTGGGGCAGCATGGTGTCATCGAACTCGTAAACGGATAGCATCGGCGTGTCCATGGCACGGATGACACATACGCGGCGTGCCCAACGCTCGGCCTGCTCACGAAGGTTGGTGACGTAGAAGCCAGGACCAAAGTCGAGCTCACGGCGACCCACACTGGTAAGTGGCATCGGAACGCTCTGGTAGGAACCATGATAAAGTATTGTCATCGCTGGCCTCCTTTCTCTTTGGCGTCCCAGTTCTTCAGGGCCTCTTGCACGTTCCATGCCACGCCGTCAATGCTCTCGGTGTGCAACGTGTCGTAGCAGTCGAAGAGCAGTCGGCGTACCAGCCCGTGGTGCTTCAGGCGGTTGAACAGCTCGGTGGTTGTGATGCCCATGCGCTGTGCCGTGGCCCCGATGGCTAAGGTGACAAATTGAGTTTGTTGAACTGTGGTAGTTGTCATATTCTCAGCTTGTGGATGAAGTTTCCAATTTCGCTGGCAAAGGTAATTGTTTTTTTCGTAAACGCCAAATTATTGGGTGAAAAGTTGTGCGCAGGCGCTTAACGATAATTAAGACGGAAGGAGCGAAAAAAGGGGCGGAAATGTTTGGTGGTTTGGGAAAAATTTTGTACCTTTGTAGGCAGAAATGGAGGGACGGACAAAGGCGCCTGTTCAGACTTCCAAGCCCCTGGAAAGAGCCCGATGACTAATGAAAGGAAAGGTATTTGAGAGGAGCTAACGGCGGGAGCGGTTCACCCGATGTAGCTGACCGCAGAGTTAATAATCTAATACCATTTATTTTTACATTATGGCAAGAAACAAGATTGCGATGCAGTATCGCATCCGTGAGATCAAGGGTAACGAGCGTTTTCCGATTCCCGGCGTGGTGGGCAAGTTTGTGGCAGTGCCTCACTGCACGCAGACGCTGTCGACGAAGGGTCTGGTGAAGCACATCTTCGAGCACAATGGGTCGTTCGGCAAGGCTGTGTATGCGGCCGTGGTGCAGGAGATCGTGGACTGCCTGATTGAGATCATCTCGACGGGCGTGGCCGTGAAGCTCGACGGGCTGGGGACGTTCCGTCCGACGTTCGAGTGCGAGCCTGCCGCCTCGGAAGAGGACTTCGACATCACCACGAACCTCAAGGGTGTGCACCTCAGACTGTACCCCGAGAACGTGAAGGAGGAGGAGATCACCTCGCGTAAGATCATGTCGAAGATGAGCTTTCAGAAGCTGGATCCCAACGACTACCTGCCCCAGGACGACGAGGAGGAGGAGCCCTAAGGGGGTGAAGCCACGGTTCTACACGGTTTGAACACGGTCTTAATTAAGATGAAAGATGAAAAATGAAAGATGAGCCACGGTTCTACACGGTTGAACACGGTGAAACGTGAGGAATTTGGTACCGCGTGAGAAAGGGGATGTGTGTGATGCACGTCCCCTTTTTTTGTGCGGGGAGTAAAGACGACAGGGACAAATGGGGATGGGGAAGGAGGCGGGGCCGCGTTAACAACGCGGCATACAGAACGATACAAGTGCATACCGCAAGCGCAGGGCGAGGAGAGGCAAGTGGAGGGAGAGGCGGAGCAAGTGCAGGGGGAGGAGGGGCAAGTGGAGGGAGAGACGGTGCAAGCGCAGGGAGAGGCGGAGCAAGCGCAGGGAGAGGAGGGGCAAGCGCAGGGCGAGACGGGGCAAGTGGAGGGCGAGGCGGAGCGAGTGGAGAGGTTAAAAAATGGAAAAGCTTTCGTTAGTTCCACGAAAATGAGTAACTTTGTCGCCGATTCCGAGAGGGATGGATATAGATACAACTTATCATAAACTAAACGACAGCAAAACATGGAACAGAAAAAGAACATCGTCAAGCCCGCAGTGGGCAAGTTGGGAATCCTCGTCGTCGGCAATGGCGCCGTGGCAACAACCTTTATGACTGGCGTGCTGATGACGCGCAAGGGGCTGGCCAAGCCCGTGGGGTCGATGACGCAGTACGACAAGATCCGCATCGGGAAGGGCGCTGACAAGCAGTACCTGGCGTACAAGGACATTGTGCCCCTTGCCGACCTGAACCACATTGTCTTCGGCTGCTGGGACGTGTACCCCCAGAACGCCTATCAGGCTGCGATGTATGCCGAGGTGCTGAAGGAGAAGGACATCGAGCCCGTGCGCGAGGAGCTGGAGAAGATTGTGCCGATGAAGGCCGCCTTCGACAAGAACTATGCCAAGCGCCTGGATGGCGACAACGTGAAGTGCACGGTGGTCGACGGGCAATGCGCGCTGCCCACGCGGTGGGAGATGGTCGAGATGCTACGCGAGGACATCCGCCAGTTCAAGCAGGCCCACGGCTGCAGCCGCATCGTGGTGCTGTGGGCGGCATCGACCGAGATCTATGTGCCCGTGGACAAGCAGGTACACTACACGCTGGAGGCTCTGGAGCAGGCGATGAAGGCTGACGACCGTGAGCACGTCGCGCCGTCGATGTGCTACGCCTACGCGGCGCTTCAGGAGGGTGCGCCGTTCATCATGGGTGCGCCGAACACGACGGTCGACATCCCCGCCATGTGGGAGCTGGCCGAGAAGACGCAGATGCCCATCGCGGGCAAGGACTTCAAGACGGGTCAGACGCTGGTGAAGTCGGGCTTCGCACCCATCATCGGCGTGCGCTGCCTGGGTCTGAGCGGCTGGTTCTCGACGAACATCCTGGGCAACCGCGACGGACTGGTGCTCGACGAGCCTGCTAACTTCCGCACGAAGGAGGTGTCGAAGCTGTCGACGCTGGAGACCATCCTGAAGCCCGAGGTGCAACCCGACCTCTACGGCCACGGCAACGACGAGGACACGCAGTACTACCATAAGGTGCGCATCAACTACTACCCGCCGCGCAACGACAACAAGGAGGGCTGGGACAACATCGACATCTTCGGATGGATGGGCTATCCGATGCAGATCAAGATCAACTTCCTCTGCCGCGACAGTATACTGGCTGCTCCGCTGTGCCTCGACCTGTGCCTGCTGAGCGACCTTGCCGCACGCGCAGGGCGATGGGGCACGCAGCGGTTCCTGTCGTTCTTTCTGAAGTCGCCCATGCATGACTATGTGCAGGGCGAGGAGCCGGTGAACAACCTGTACCAGCAGTACACGATGCTGAAGAACGCCATCAGAGAGATGGGTGGGTACGAGGCGGACGAGGAGGTGGATTAACCCACCCCCCAACCCCCTCCCCAAGGGAGGGGGAGTTGGTTAGACCTGCGGGGGGATTAAGCCCACCCCCTACCCCCCTCCCCAAGGGAGGGGGTGTTGGTTAGACCTGCGGCGGAGAAGGTAGAAACGATAGCGGTAAGAGACCTCCCCTAACCCCTCCTGTAGGAGGGGGATAAGATAGACTTTCCGCTGAGAAGGTAACTTATCCCCCTCCTACAGGAGGGGTTAGGGGAGGTCTTTATGGATATTGTTTCTAATGACCAATTGGGGTTAAAGAAGAGAACCTACAACCTAATCTTTTGCCGAAACGACGAGGGGAGTGCCGTCGTAGGTGACGGTGGTGGAGGAGGCCTGTGAGGAGGCGGTAGCAGAGGCGGCAGAAGTGGCGGCGGCGGAGGCCTGTGAAGCAGCAGCTGTGGCGGCGGCGTCCGAAACGAAGGGGACGGGGTTGCGCTTACCGACGAAGATGACGTTGAAGGTGCGTGTTTGCAGCATGCCGGGGAAGGAGCCGTTGCGAGCGCCGATGGTGAGGGTGCCCTGCTGCTCGTCGTAGGTCATGGGGATGGTGGCATACTGGCCGCGCTCGTAATTGTAGTTGGTGCCCTCGTCCTCGTAGAGCGTGAAGTGAGCGTTGCGACCCGTGTAGACATAGAGGGTCAACTCGGACGCCGGCTTCTCGGCGCTGTACTGCATGTCGGGGCCTACGGGGAGGATGCTTCCCTCGCGCACATAGAGCGGAACACGCTCGTAGGGAGCAGCGACGGAGAGGCGCTGGCCTCCGGGCACATAACGGCCCGTGTAGAAGTCGTACCAGCCGCTGTCGGCAGGGAAGTAGACCTCACGGTTGCGTACACCGTAGACATAGACGGGCGATACCATCAGCGCGGGTCCGAACATGAACTGGTCGCCGATGTCGTAGACCTGATGGTCGGCGGTGAAGTCCATCACCAGCGGGCGCATGATGGTGTAGTCGTCGGTCCATGTCATGCCAGCCAGCGAGTAGATGTAAGGCATCAGGCGGTAGCGCAGCTTGGTGTAGTAGACAATCGACTGGTAGGCTGGATGCTGCTCAGGCGCGATGTTGAAGACCTCGCGGAAGGGATACTGGCCGTGGGCACGGTAGAGCGGGCAGAAGGCCCCAAACTGATACCAGCGTGCCTGCAGCTCGCGCCACTCCCGCAGGTCGGCATTCTCCTGCCCCGTGCGGTTGTAGAGCTCCTGTGCCCCATAGTAGCGCCCCTCGACCGAGAAGCCGCCAATGTCCATCGTCCAGTAGGGAATGCCGCTGACGGCGAAGTTCAGGCCAGCCGAGATCTGCGCCTTCATATCCTCCCAACGGGTGCCTATGTCGCCACTCCATGTTGCCGTGGAGTAGCGCTGCAGACCAGCGAAGCCCGAGCGCGTCAGCAGGAACACGCGTGCCTCACCTTCAGGTTGCGTGCTGCGCTGCCCCTCGTAGATGGCCTGAGCATTCATCAGGGCGTAAGTGTTGAAGTACTGCGCTGACGGTCCGAGCGCCGTCGGTCCACACAGCATCTTGCGGTACTCCAGGTCAGTACAGTCCTTCACGTTAGGCTCGCTGGCGTCCATCCACCAGGCGTCGATGCCCAGCGGGTAGAGGTGCTCGGCAATCTGGTTCCAGAAGAGCTGGCGAGCGTCGGCACTATAGGCATCGTAGAACGAGCCGACGTAGCCCGGTCCCACCCAGTCGCGGATGCTGTCGACGACGGCTTGACGGTACATCCATCCCTTTGCATCGAACTCCTTGAAGTGCTCAGTGGCAGCATAGAACTTCGGCCACACGGAAATCATCAGGTGCGCATTCAGCTTGTGGACGCTGTCGACCATCGCCTTGGGGCTGGGGAAGCGGTCGGCGTCGAACTCATGGCTACCCCACTGTGTCTCAGGCCAATAGAACCAGTCGAGCACGATGTTGTCGATGGGGATGTTGCGCTGGCGGAACTCGCCGAGCGTGGCCAGCAGCTCGTCCTGCGTCTTGTAGCGCTCGCGGCTCTGCCAGAAGCCCATGGCCCACTTCGGCATGATGGGCGCCTTGCCGGTGAGCGTGCGGTAGCCACTGACAACCTCGTCCATCGAGTCGCCAGCAACGAAGTAGTAGTCCAGCTGCGGCTGCATCTCGCTCCACCACGACATCTTCCGACACTCGTCAGCAGACCTTGGCGTGAGCACGCGCAGCCCGCAGAACGAGGTGCCGCCATCGGGCAGCCACTCAATCTTCAGCGGCACGCGCTCGCCAGCCTTCAGGTCGGCCGTGAACTTATAGCTGTTGGGGTTCCATGCGGCACGCCAGCGCTCGGGCACCACCAGTTGTCCGCCGAGCCACACCTTCATGTAGCCAGCATAGTAGAGTATGAAGTGGTACTGTCCGTCCTGCTTCGGCTCGATGGCGCCCTCGTAGCTGACGTGGCTACCCGCAAAGGGGAAGTCGGGCAGGTTGACGACGGTTGCGAAGTTGGTGGCACGGTCGTAGTGCTCGAAGTAGAGCGAGTCCTCGCGACGCACCAGCGGCTCCTTCGTGTTGTCGGCGGGCTGGTAGGTACCCGTCAGAGCCCCTTCCCTACCCTCTTTGTCGTAGAGACGGAACACGTCGCCCAGCTGCGCGTAGGCATCAGGATGACCGAAACGGCACAGGGAATAGCTGTCCCACAGGATGCCATAGCCCCGTGTCGAGACGATGAACGGCACCGACACCTTCGTGTTGTACTGAAACAGCTCCTCGTTCTTGCCCTTGTAGTTGAACTCGTCGGCCTGATGCTGACCCAGGCCGTAGTAGCCCTCGTCGTCGGCAGCCGACTGGAACACCTGGCGCACGCTGTAGGCACGGGTGCCCTCCACCTCGATGGGAGCGAACGAGCGTCCGGCGCTGTCCTCAGCGAGGATGAGCTGGCCAGCGGCATCGTGGAACCGCACCTCGCCGGTCTGACGGCTCACGGCCGCCGTCACCTTTGCGGTACGCACCAGCACCGAGTCGTCGCGCTCGTCAACGGTGAAGGCTGTCGACGAGCTGACGGGCAACACGACGAGGCTCTGCTTGGCGGAGAAGCTTTTCTCGGGCGTGGCAGAGACGTGGATGAGTTTCTCGCCGAGCACCTCGACACGCACTTGGCGCGCCTGGTTCGTGGACTCAGGAGCGAGGCGCACGATGACGCCGCGGTTCGTACGCTCTACGGGAGCTAAGGTGCAAGCTGCAAGCAAGCTCGCCGCCAGGAGTAGGAAGAAGGAGTGTTTCATACAGGTTAGTGGATTCAGTAATGATAAAAAAACAAGTTGGTACGATGTTCAATGAAAGAAATAGGCAACAATTAGAAAGAATTACATCCAGAAATTTGAAGAAATATTTTTTCTCATTGTTAGAAACGATTCCTTTTTTGAAACGAATCTATTTAATTTGTTTTTAATTTTGGCCACGATGTGGGCTTGTTAAAACGATTAAATAAAATTAGTTTTCAATTAGGACAATTCGTTTCCAACACAAACATTTCCTGTTCCTTTCAAAATTCATTTCAACCGTAAGGTCGGAATATTATTTCTCATTGTTGGATATTATTCTTTCTAATTGTTGCTGATTTCTTTCAAAGCAATACCAAGGTATTTTTAACTTCTAGATCAGTAGCCAAATATCTCCTGCGTGGAGAGACGCTTGATGGGGCCGTACTGCTGGAGAGCGGCGAGGTCGAGGTCGCGCTCGTCGCCGAGGATGACGTAGCGGTAGGCCTTGTGAGCCATGAGCTGCTGCTCGAAGTCGACGATGTCCTTCAGCGTAAGGTGCGGCAGCGCGTTGTAGATGCGCTCGTTGATGTCGTAGTCGATGCCACGCTGCTGAGCGACGAGCCAGGAGTTGATGAGCCCGAACTTGGTGTTACGCTGGCTTGCGAGGCGCTTGGTGAGTGCCTCCTTGGCAATGTTGAAGGCATTCTCGCTCTGCGGAATGGTGTCGAGGATGACGTGGAACTGTCGCACGCAGTCCATCATCTTGTCGTTCTGGGTGATGATGTGGGTGAAGAAGTACTCGGGCTGGTCCTTGTACTGCGGGTCGGCGTAGGCAGCGAAGGCGTTGTAGGCCAGGCCACGGGCCTCGCGCAGCTCCTGGAAGACGATGGTGTTCATGCCGCCGCCGAAGTACTCGTTGAAGAGGGCGTGGAGCGGTGCCTCGTCGGCATTCCACGGGCGCTGCTCGTTGTGGATCATGCGCATGTAGATGTTCTTGGCATCGAAGGGAGCCAGCAGCACCTCGTTCTCAGGCGTTTTCTGCAGCACGTAGTGGCGACCCTCGGGTGCTTTCTGCAGTTCACCGCCGACCTTGTGAGCCTTGGTGATGGCGTCGGCCAGCTCACGCTCGCTCATCGGGCCGTAATAGAGGATGGTATGCTCATACTGGGCAAGGCCTTTCAGCAGGTCGAGCAGGTCCTGGGGATTGGTCTGTGCGAGCTCAGCATCGCTCAGCTGGTTGCGGTAGGGGTTGTAAGGGCCGTAGAGACCGTAGTTGTAGAGGTAGTTGAAGTTGGTGCGCTGGTCGGCCTTGCTGTCGGCACGCTGCTTGGCCGTGAGTGCGCAGTACTGCATCCATGCCATGGTGTCGACCTTGGCGTTCTGCAGCAGGTTGTCGAGCAGTGCGAGTGCCTGTGGCATGTTCTCGCCCAGGCCATTGAGGGTGACTGAGATGCTGCGCGGCATGACGACGACGGAGTATGAGCAGGCGAGCTTGTAGAACTGCTGCTTGAGCTGCTCGGGCGTGAGTGAGTCGGTGCCGAGGTAGTCGAGATAGTCGGCGGCATAGGTGTAGCGCACGTCGCTCTCCTCACCGAAGTCGTAGCGCAGGGCCATCTGGAAACGCCCGTTCTCCTGGTTCTTGACGTAGATGTAGGGCAGCTGGGCATTGTCGCCGATGGTGCCGAAGGCGAGGTCCTTCTTGAAGTCGACGAAGCGCGGCTCGATGGGCTTCACCTCGGTCTCCTGAATAGCCTTGACGAAGTCGCTGACCAGGTCGCGGTTAGTGGGGATGGGCGTGATCTGCGGCTTGTCGATCTTCTTCTGCGTGGTGTCGACGCCCTGCCGCTTGAAGACGGTCACGTAGTTGTCGTTGAAGTGGCGGTTGGCGAAGGCCATGATCTCGTCCTTCGTGATTTTCTCGATGCGGTCGAGTGCGGTGACCTCCTGCTGCCAGGGTGTGTCGTTGATGAAGGCGGTGACAAACATGCTGGCACGGCTCTCGTTGCTCTCGAGCTGGTTGTAGTAGTGCAGCTTCAGGTTGTTGATGACCGATGGCAGCAGGTCGTCGCTGAAGTCGCCCTTCTTCAGTTTGTCGAGCTCAGCGAGCAGCAGCGTGCGCACCTCGTCGAGGCTCTGTCCCTCGCGTGGTGTACCCGACATGAGGAACAGCGAATAGTCCATCTGGGGCATGACGCCGCCCATGGAGCTCAGCATCTTCATCTGCTGGTTGATGTCGAGGTCGAGCAGACCGGCAGTGCCGTTGCTCAGCATCGACTCGATGACCTGCAGCGTGTCGATCTGCAAGGAGTTGCCGCTGTCGAAGCGCCAGCCCATCCACAGGTTTTCGGCCTCGAGGCCAACGACGGTGGTGTCGATGGGCGCGGTAATCTCAGGCTGCTCGGGGAACGTGGGCTGTGGCACGGAAGCCAGCTGGTTGCCCTGCTCGTCGAGGGCGGGCTGCCAAGAGCCGAAGTACTTGTCGATGGTGGCGATGACCTCGTCGGGGTTCATGTCGCCCGACATGCAAATGGCCACGTTGTTAGGCACATACCACTTGCGGAAGTAGTTCTTGATGTTGGTGATCGAGGGGTTCTTCAGGTGCTCCTGGGTGCCAATGGTGGTCTGCGTGCCGTAGGGGTGCGTGGGGAACAGCTTGGCAGAGAGGGCAACAAACACTTTGTCGATGTCACTGGTCAGGTGGATGTTGTACTCCTCGTAGACGGCCTCCAGCTCGGTGTGGAAGCCACGGATGACCATGT
>JAEEGL012181309.1_pt1 | contig 20366 bp, 16 predicted proteins | sample 9134231 | NCBI WGS metagenome assembly JAEEGL01 (sample SAMN16246548, study PRJNA631951) | gut metagenome | biome: gut microbiome; feature: rumen; material: fiber-attached | host: Bos | place: Iran: Karaj | collected 2018-10 | reverse complement strand
GTCGAACGGACAGAAGAGCACTGGGCAGAGTTATCCGGATGAGCAAAAAGATGAATGACCTGACAGGATTTTGAGGATGATCAGAGAACAGTGTAACAGCTGTTTTGAGTATATTTTAAATATTATAGTGTAGGTAAAATATAGGAGGACGATATGAGAAAGAAGATAATAGCGGGGGCTATGACACTTGCTCTTATTGCATCAGTGGGATGCGGGAAGAAGGAAGATGAGGTGGAAGGAGTTGCCAAGAGGACAACGTCCACTGTGACTGTGGCTACGACGGAGGCATCTTCAACAGAGGCTCCGACAACAGCGGATATAACTACTGAAGCAACAACGGCTGCTTCAACAGAGACAACGACAGAAGTAACAACTGAAGCGACTACGGCGACAACGCAGGCGTCAACGACTACAACGACAGAAGCTGCAACGGAGGCGACAACACAGACTACCTCCCAGGCTCTGACAGATTGGGATGTAAGTAAAGAAGAAGGCATGCTCAGTTTTCTTGACGGCACCTGGAATATGATACCGGGAGGAACTGCAACCACAACGAATAAAGGAGCGACACTGACATTTAAGAAGGACGAGAGCTTCGTTGAGGCCGCAAATGAGAATAATGGTGAGTATGCATACGTGTATATGGGCTTTGACAGACTCTTCCCGAATATGGAGGACGACACAAACTTCATAGAGATGCAGGTTGATTATTCCAGCAGCGAAAATATCCTTGTGGATAGTAGAGCGACAATTCAGATACTGACTGCTATAACAGATAAGGGTGAGGTTATGGCGCTCAGGGAAACCGGAAACGGTCAGTCTTCTTTGGCTACCTATTGTTTTGACTATGATAAGGTTGCCTGGGACTATTTCTGGGTATTTAAGAAAGAAAATGATAATTTCACAATGACAAAGGAACAGAATGACAGCCTTAGGATCAAGGATGGCAGCTTCTACGCGATCAAGTGGTATGACTGTGGAAATGGTGCCAATCTTCAGCCTGTGGATGTTATTGAAACCAAAGAGGACTGGTATGGCGAGGAGTTGCATGCTGTAAGCTACATCAGATCGAAGACTTATCCGAACAGTATTTACGCTCCTTACTATGAGATAGAGGGCATGGAGCAGTATGCAAACAGTGGCGGATACGGACCGGCTCTCTGCAAGGTTGAAACAAACAGTCAGGGCGTGGTAACGAAGATTACAGGTATCAGTTATCTTGGCTATGGCTATTATAATGCGGATCAGACGTATTAATTAGAAATATTATTGATAATAAATAGATAATACATATAAATAAAAAATGCCGGCTGCCAATCAGCAGCCGACATAATCAGTAAGGAAAGACGTGATCTCACGTCTTTTTCTTTTGTAAATAAAACCAATCTTTCGCGGTGGAAGTGGTACGGAAAGAGGAAGCTCAACCACCTCGCCGGTGCGGAGCTTTTCCTTGGCAAACTCCTTAACGACCCCGGAGATGCCCAGACCTATCGCGGCAAAGTCGATGAGAAGATCCATGTTATTTACCTCCAGCACACGTGATGGAAGGATGTCGTTCTCTGAGAGATATCTTTCAACGTGGCGACGGGTTATATTTTCCTTCTCCAGAAGCATAAGGTTGCCGGTTTCGAGAAGCTCTCTGGTGGAGAGAACGTTTGGTTTAGCACTTGTGTCATCGATAATGCCTGTGAAATTCCCCATCATAAGATAAGGGTTCGGAACGGCAGGACCTTCGGCTCTTTCACGGCTCAGGTTATCGAGATAGCTTTGGTTGGCTACGAAGATATCATGTATTTCCGTAAGATCGATGTAGGTCATATCTTTCGGAATATCGGTCTTGCAGATGAGACCGATATCAAGTGTTCCGTCCTCGACGAGAGGAATAGTATTTAAAGTCGCATGGCAGTCGATGGTAATATTAATGTGAGGGTTATCATTGATGTAATCCTTCAGATAATCAAGAAGAACGTAGCGGCAGAGTGAAGTGCTGACGCCGAAACGAAGCTCGATGCCGGAATGTGCGCCGAAGCCCACAATATCATCCTCGGCATTCTCTATATAAGTAAATGCATTTTCAACATGCTCATAGAGCAGGCGGCCTTCATCGGTCAGCTTAACACCGCGCGAACTTCTTGTGAAGAGAGTGGTACCAAGCTGCTCCTCAAGATTTGATATGGATTTACTGACCGCTGGCTGGCTGATATAGAGTTTGTCAGCGGCACGGCTGATACTGCCGGTCTTCGCTACTGTAATAAAAACGTTGTAGTAATTCAAATTACCTAGCATTTATTATTTCTCCTTGCATATATAACTACAGATTATACTAAAGATAAAATATATATATTGTGATTATATCATGCCGAATGCTATAATCAAGGATATTTTATTATAGCCAATTATTATTTTTAACTATAATCAAGGAGGAAACAAACATGGGAATGACAATGACTCAGAAGATACTTGCGGCACATGCGGGACTTGACAAGGTTGTTGCAGGAGATCTGATTGAGGCAAAACTCGATCTGGTACTCGGAAATGACGTAACAACTCCGGTGGCCATCAATGAGCTCTCAAAGTTTAAGAAGAAGGATGTATTTGATAAGGACAAGATCGCGCTTGTCATGGATCACTTCACACCTAATAAGGATATAAAGAGTGCTGAGCACGTTAAGCAGGTAAGGGACTTCTCTAGGGAGAACAACATTACCAATTATTATGACGTTGGAAGCATGGGAATCGAGCATGCGCTCCTTCCTGAAAAAGGACTTGTTGTTGCAGGTGATGCTGTGATCGGTGCAGACTCACATACCTGTACTTACGGTGCACTTGGCGCATTCTCAACAGGCGTTGGTTCAACCGATATGGCTTGCGGAATGGTAACAGGCCAGACCTGGTTCAGAGTTCCTTCTGCGATCAAGTTCGTGATCACAGGCAAGAAGCCTGAGTGGATCAGCGGTAAGGATGTCATCCTTCACATCATCGGTATGATTGGTGTTGACGGTGCAAGATATAAGTCAATGGAATTCGTTGGCGACGGCATCGCAGAGCTTACTATGGACGACAGATTCACTATCGCAAATATGGCTATCGAAGCAGGCGCAAAGAATGGTATCTTCCCTGTTGACGAGCTTACAATAGAATATATGAAGGAGCATGCAACAAGAGAGTTTAAGGCTTATGAGGCAGACGAGGATGCTGAGTACGATGAGACCTATACCATCGACCTTTCTACACTTCGTCCGACAGTTGCATTTCCACACCTTCCTGAAAATACCAAGATCATCGATGAGATCGGTGATATTGCGATCGATCAGGTTGTTATCGGTTCTTGTACAAACGGACGTATTTCCGACATGCGTATAGCGGCTGAGGTTATGAACGGTCGTACATGCGCACCTGGCGTAAGGGTTATCGTGATCCCTGCAACTCAGGCAGTTTACCTTCAGATGATCAAGGAAGGTCTTGCTGAGATATTTATCAATGCGGGTGCTATCGTTTCTACACCAACCTGCGGACCTTGCCTTGGCGGACATATGGGTATCCTTGCTCACGGTGAGAAGTCGGTTTCAACAACAAACCGTAACTTCGTCGGCAGAATGGGTGCCATCGATTCTGAGATCTATCTTGCCAGCCCTGCTGTTGCAGCTGCATCAGCTATCACAGGTAAGATCAGTTCGCCGGAAGAGCTTGATTAATCTATTTTAGGAGGAGAAAATTCATGAAAGCACATGGAACAGTACATAAATATGGCGACAACGTAGATACAGACGTTATCATCCCTGCAAGATATCTTAATACAGCTGATCCGGCTGAGCTTGCCAAGAAGTGTATGGAGGATATCGATGCAGATTTCGTAAACAGAGTTAAGGCAGGAGATATCATGGTGGCCGGCAAGAACTTCGGCTGTGGTTCTTCAAGAGAGCATGCACCGATCGCTATCAAGGCATCAGGCATCAGCTGCGTGATCGCAGATACATTTGCAAGAATATTTTACAGAAACGCTATCAACATTGGCCTTCCGATCATCGAGTGCGAGGCGGCAGCAAATGAGATAGCAGCAGGCGATATAGTTGATATCAATTTCGACACAGGGGTCATCACAGATGAGACAACAGGCAAGACCTACCAGGGTCAGGCCTTCCCTCCGTTCATGCAGAACCTGATCGCCAAGGGCGGACTTATCAACTACGTTAATTCAAAAGCTGAGTAAGAATCGAATAACAATTCGAAAAAAATACTTCAAAAGAAAATGATTCGATAAATAATATTTCGAATGACAATACCGGTAACACCAAAATATATTAGACGGTATGAAAGAAAAGGAGAATAAAAAATGATCTGTAATCTTGCAGTTATCAAGGGCGACGGTATCGGTCCTGAAATAGTAACAGAGGCTATGAAGGTGCTTGACGCTGTCGGCAAAAAATATGGACATACATTTAACTACGAGCACATCCTTATGGGTGGCTGCTCAATAGATGCAACAGGTGAGCCTCTTACAGATGAGGCAGTTGCGATCGCTAAGTCAAAGGACGCAGTTCTCCTCGGATCGATCGGTGGAAATACACAGACCAGCCCATGGTATAAGCTTCCACCTAACAAGAGACCTGAAGCAGGTCTTCTGAAGATCCGCAAGGAACTTGGCCTCTTCGCAAATCTCAGACCTGCATATCTCTATCCTGAACTTAAGGAGGCTTGTCCTCTTAAGGAGTCGGTTGCAGCAGCAGGCTTCGATATGATGATCATGAGAGAACTTACCGGCGGCCTTTACTTCGGTGAGAGATATACAAAGGAAATAGACGGCGTGATGACAGCAGTCGACACACTTACCTATACAGAGAAGGAAATACGCCGCATCGCGATCAAGGGCTTCGACATCGCTATGAAGCGTCGCAAGAAGGTAACACTTGTTGATAAGGCAAACGTACTTGATTCGTCAAGACTCTGGAGAAAGATAGTAACTGAGGTTGCTGCTGATTATCCTGAGGTTGAGTTCACAGTAATGCTTGTAGACAATGCGGCTATGCAGCTCGTTAAGGATCCTGCACAGTTCGATGTAATGCTTACAGAGAATATGTTCGGCGATATCCTTTCAGACGAGGCCTCAATGATAACAGGCTCGATCGGAATGCTTCCGTCAGCATCTCTTAACGAGACAAAGTTCGGAATGTATGAGCCATCAGGCGGATCTGCACCTGATATCGCAGGCAAGAACATAGCAAACCCAATCGCAACTATTCTTTCAGCAGCAATGATGCTCCGCTACACCTTCGATCTTGATAAGGAAGCGGATGCCATCGAAGCAGCAGTTAAGAAGGTTCTCGAAGAGGGCTACCGTACAATAGATATCGCAAAACCGGGCGAACCACAGGTCAAGACCGATGAGATGGGAAGTCTGATTGCAGAGCGGATATAAAAGAATATTATATAAACTAAATGATTCGCACACAGGTATGCCGCTGAAGGCGTATTTTGCTACAACTGAAGAGGGATATCTGTGTGCGAATCGAAAAGATTATTTATAGGAGCGGAGAATAATATGAAGAGTGATAACATGAAATGCGGTCTGCAGCAGGCACCTGCTCGTTCACTTCTGAACGCACTTGGCTACACTGCAGAGGAGATCAGGAAACCTATGGTAGGAATCGTTTGTTCCTACAACGAGATCGTTCCGGGACACATGAACCTGGACAAGATAGCTGAGGCAGTTAAGCTCGGTGTAGCAGAAGCAGGCGGAACACCTGTTATGTTCCCTGCAATCGCAGTTTGCGACGGTATTGCAATGGGACACATCGGAATGAAGTATTCCCTTGTAACAAGAGACCTTATTGCTGACTCAACAGAGGCTATGGCTATAGCTCATCAGTTTGATGCGCTTGTTATGATCCCTAACTGTGACAAGAACGTTCCCGGCCTTCTTATGGCAGCTGCAAGAGTAAATGTACCAACTGTATTTGTCTCAGGTGGTCCTATGCTCGCAGGTCACATCCACGGAAGAAAGAGAAGTCTTTCATCAATGTTCGAGGCAGTAGGAGAGAGAACAGCCGGCAAGATCACAGATGAGGACGTTGTAGAGTTTGAAGAGAAGGTTTGTCCAACCTGTGGTTCTTGCTCAGGTATGTACACAGCTAACTCAATGAACTGCCTTACAGAGGTTCTCGGTATGGGACTTCCTGGAAACGGAACAATCCCTGCAGTATATTCAGAGCGTCTCAGACTTGCCAAGAAGGCAGGCTACGCTGTTATGGATATGCTTGAGAAAAATATCCGTCCACGTGACATCATCACAAAGGACGCTATCCTCAATGCACTTACAGTTGATATGGCACTGGGCTGCTCAACAAACTCAATGCTTCATCTTCCTGCGATCGCTCATGAGATCGGTTTCGACTTCGATATCTCATTTGCAAATCCGATAAGCGAGAAGACACCTAACCTCTGTCACCTTGCACCTGCAGGTCCTACATATATGGAAGACCTTAACGAAGCAGGCGGTGTTTACGCAGTTATCAAGGAGCTCTGCGATCTTGGACTTATCAATGAGAACTGCATGACAGTTACAGGCAAGACTATCGGCGAGGCAGTTAAGAACAGCTTTAACAGAAACCCTGAAGTCATCAGACCGGTTGACAATCCATATTCAAAGACAGGCGGACTTGCAGTACTTAAGGGTAATCTTGCACCGGACGGTTCGGTTGTTAAGCGTTCGGCAGTTGTTCCTGAGATGCTTAAGCATGAAGGACCTGCAAGAGTATTTGACTCTGAGGAGGATGCAATTGCAGCTATCCTTGGAGGCAAGATCGTTGAGGGCGACGTTGTTGTTATCCGCTACGAAGGACCTAAGGGCGGCCCTGGTATGAGAGAGATGCTCAATCCTACATCAGCTATTGCAGGTATGGGACTTGGCTCAACAGTTGCTCTTATCACGGACGGACGTTTCTCAGGCGCAAGCCGAGGAGCTTCTATCGGACATGTTTCTCCGGAAGCTGCAGTCGGCGGACCTATCGCTCTTGTTGAAGAGGGAGATATGATCGAGATCGATATCAACAACTACTCAATCACCCTTAAGGTTTCAGATGAGGAGCTTGCAAAGAGAAAGGCTGCATGGACACCACGTGAGCCAAAGGTAAATACAGGTTATCTTGCAAGATACGCTTCGATGGTTACCAGCGGAAACAGAGGTGCCATCCTCGAGATACCGAAGCAGTAGTGAGTATTAATGATTAGAAATATTACTGCAAAGAATAATTAGTCTCAAACTGTTAAATACTCACATCGGGTATTGACAAATATTGTATATTCGTTAGATTATATATGGATATATTAAAAAAGAATAATTACCGATCCGGAGATACACCGAAATAATGTGTATTTTCGGTGAGGGTGCAGTTACAAATAATAAAAACAGGAGAAAAGACATGAAACAGTTAAACGGATCAGAAATCGTAATTGAATGCCTTAAAGAGCAGGGAGTTGATACCGTATTTGGTTATCCGGGCGGAACGATCCTCAATGTTTATGATGCACTTTATAAGCATTCGGACGAGATAACACATATACTTACTTCCCATGAGCAGGGCGCAGCACATGCAGCTGACGGCTATGCAAGAGCTACAGGCAAGGTCGGCGTTTGTATGGCTACATCAGGCCCCGGTGCAACAAACCTTGTAACAGGTATCGCTACAGCATACATGGATTCAATCCCTCTCGTTGCTATCACAGCAAACGTAGGTGTTTCACTCCTTGGTAAGGACAGCTTCCAGGAGATAGATATTGCGGGCGTTGTTATGCCTATTACAAAGCACAGCTTCATCGTTAAGAACGTTCATGAGCTTGCAAATACGATCAGACGCGCATTCAAGATCGCACAGACCGGAAGACCTGGTCCTGTTCTCGTAGATATTACAAAGGACGTTACAGCAAGCTTTGCTGATTATGAATATCATAAGCCTGAACCGATTGCAAGGATCACATCAACCATCAAGAGTGATGATGTTGAGAAGGCTGTAAATATTATCGATGCATCCAAGAAGCCTTTCGTTCTCGTAGGTGGTGGTGCAACACTTTCAGGAGCTTCCAAGGAGCTTGCAGAGTTCGTTGAGAAGATCGATGCTCCTGTATGCGATACTCTTATGGGTAAAGGCGCATTTGACGGAACAAGCGAGAGATACACAGGAATGATCGGTATGCACGGTACCAAGGCTTCAAACTTTGGTGTTAACAAGGCAGACCTTCTCATCGTTGTTGGTGCAAGATTCTCTGACCGTGTTATCGGAAATGCATCAAAGTTCGCTAACAATGCCAAGATCATCCACATCGATATCGATGCTGCTGAGATCGACAAGAACATCGAGGTTGATGCTAAGATAGTAGGAGATGCTGTTGAAGTTCTCAAGACTCTCAATACCAAGATCTCTTCTAAGAAGAATCCTGACTGGATGAAGGAGATCAAGGCTATCAAGGAGCAGTATCCGCTTACTTATGATATGGAGCACCTTACAGGTCCTTCAGTTATCAATAAGATCTACGAAGAGACCAAGGGTGATGCAATCATCTGTACAGATGTTGGACAGCATCAGATGTGGGCTGCACAGTATTACAAATACAAGAAGTCAAGACAGTTCCTTTCATCAGGCGGTCTCGGAACTATGGGCTTCGGTCTCGGAGCTGCAATCGGTGCCAAGACAGGCTGCCCTGACAAGACAGTTATAAATATCGCTGGTGACGGATGCTTCAGAATGAACATGAACGAGCTTGCAACAGCAGCAAGATACAATACTCACGTTATCGAGGTTGTTATCAACAATCATGTTCTCGGTATGGTTAGACAGTGGCAGACGCTTTTCTATGATAAGAGATATTCAAATACCATCCTTAACGACGGTGTTGATTTCGTAAAGGTTGCCGATGCTCTCGGAGCTAAGGGACTCAGAGCAACAACAGTTGCTGAGTTTGAAGCTGCTATCAAGGAAGCTGTTAACGGCGAGGGACCTTACCTTATCGAGTGTATCATCGATCAGGATGACAAGGTTTGGCCAATGGTTGCACCTGGAGCTGCTATCGAGACCTGCTTCGATTCAGAGGCTGAGCTTAAGAAATAAAAAAATAAAAAAAATAGTAGATTTTTAGATGCAAGTGTAGCATAATATAAAACATTCAATTTATCCTAGAGTCAGACTCTAGATGTGCACGTAACCAATATAACGAATATATTAAATATATGGAGGAATTTTAAAATGGCAAGAGTGTATAACTTTTCAGCTGGACCATCAATTTTACCTGAGGTTGTTCTGAAGCAGGCAGCAGATGAGATGCTTGATTATCAGGGCTCAGGACAGAGTGTAATGGAGATGAGCCACAGATCCAAGACTTATGATGCAATCATCAAGGAAGCTGAGAAGGACTTAAGAGAGCTTATGGAAATCCCTGACAATTACAAGGTACTTTTCCTTCAGGGTGGAGCTTCACAGCAGTTCGCAGCAGTTCCTATGAACCTTATGAAGAACGGCGTGGCTGATTACATCATCACAGGACAGTGGGCTAAGAAGGCTTATCAGGAAGCTAAGAAATACGGCAAGGCAGTTGCAGTAGCTTCTTCAGAGGATAAGACATTCTCATACATCCCAGACTGCTCAGATCTTCCAATCGATGATGACGCTGATTATGTATATATCTGCCATAACAATACAATCTACGGTACAGCTTTCAAGGACCTTCCAAATACAAAGGGTAAGATCCTCGTAGCTGATATGTCATCTGACATTCTTTCACAGCCTGTAAATGTAAGTGACTACGGTCTCATCTACTTCGGCGTTCAGAAGAATGTTGGACCTGCAGGTGTTGTAGTAGTTATCATCAGAGAAGACCTCATCAGAGATGACCTTCCTGAGTTTGTTCCTACAATGCTTAAGTACAAGACACAGGCAGATGCTGAGTCACTTTACAATACACCTCCATGCTATGGTATCTACATCTGCGGACTTGTATTCAAGTGGGTTAAGTCTATGGGCGGTCTTAAGGCTATGAAGGCTCACAATGAGAAGAAGGCTAAGATCCTCTATGATTTCCTTGATCAGTCTAAGATGTTCAGCGGAACAGTAGAGAAGAAGGATCGTTCACTTATGAACGTACCATTCGTAACAGGCAACGATGAGCTCGATGCTAAGTTCGTTAAGGAAGCAACAGCAGCAGGCTTTGTCAACCTTAAGGGCCACAGATCAGTTGGCGGTATGCGTGCATCAATCTACAACGCTATGCCAATCGAAGGTGTTGAGAAGCTCGTAGAGTTTATGAAAGCTTTCGAGGAAGCTAACGCATAATTGGAGGAGAATAAAATGACTAAGATAAACTGTCTTAATCCTATCGCAAAGTGCGGTACAGATTTATTATCAAATGATTATCAGATCACAGAGCAGTTCGACGATGCTGACGTTGTACTCGTAAGAAGTGCAGCCATGCATGATCTTGCTGTTTCAGATAAGCTTCTTGCAGTTGCTCGTGCAGGTGCCGGAGTAAATAATATTCCTATCGATGCTTATGCAGAGAAGGGTATCGTTGTATTTAACACACCTGGTGCAAATGCAAACGGTGTTAAGGAGCTTGTTCTTGCAGGCCTCCTTCTTGGATCAAGAGATATCATCGGCGGAGCTAACTGGGTAACAGAGTCTAAGGACGATGCTGACATCGCCAAAACTGCAGAAAAGAAGAAGAAGGCTTTTGCAGGAAACGAGATCCAGGGCAAGAAGCTCGGTGTAATCGGTCTCGGTGCTATCGGTGCTCTTGTTGCCAATGCAGCTGTTGCACTTGGTATGGAAGTTTACGGTTACGATCCATATGTTTCAGTTGATGCAGCTTGGAAGCTTTCAAGAAGCGTTAAGCACATCACAAATGTTAATGATATTTATTCAAACTGCGATTTCATCACAGTTCATGTACCTCTTCTTGATTCAACAAAGGGCATGATCAACGCTGATGCGATCAGCCGTATGAAGGACGGAGTTGTAGTTCTCAACTTCGCAAGAGACATCCTCATCGACGAGAAGGCACTTCTTGATGCTATCGACGAGGGACATGTTAAGAAATACGTTACAGACTTTGCTAACCCAACAGTTGCAGGTCACAAGGGCGTTATCTGTACACCACACCTTGGTGCTTCTACAGAGGAGTCTGAGGATAACTGTGCAGTTATGGCTGTTAAAGAGATCCGTGATTTCATCGAGAACGGAAACGTTGTTAACTCGGTAAATTACCCACGCTGCGAAGCAGGTGTATGTGAGGCTGAGTCAAGAATCACAGTTTGCCACAAGAACATCCCGAACATGCTCACACAGTTCACAGGTCTTTTCGCTAAGGAAGGCATCAATGTATCTGAGATGGTAAGCAAGTCAAAGGGTGACTATGCTTATACAATTCTTGACATCAGCGCTAAGGCTACTGATGAGATGGCAGCACAGATTGCAGCTATCGACGGTGTAGTAAGAGTAAGAATAGTTAAATAACTTAAAGTCAGAAAAAGGAATGATGAAAATGAGCGAGAAATTTAAAGTAGGTATACTCGGTGCAACCGGTATGGTAGGCCAGAGATTTATCTCTATACTTGAGAATCATCCATGGTTCGAAGTGGTTACTGTAGCCGCTAGCCCGAGAAGTGAAGGTAAAACATATGAAGAAGCAGTTGAAGGAAGATGGAAGATGGATACTCCAATCCCTGAGGCTGTTAAGGGGCTTAAACTTTACAATGTAAATGAGGTTGAAAAGGTTGCTGCAACAGTTGATTTCGTATTCAGTGCTGTTGATATGTCTAAGGACGAGATCAAGGCTATTGAAGAGGCTTATGCCAAGACAGAGACACCTGTTGTTTCAAATAACAGCGCCCACAGATGGACACCTGATGTACCTATGGTAGTTCCTGAACTTAATCCTGAGCATTATGAAGTTATCAAGTATCAGAGAGAAAGACTCGGAACAAAGAGGGGCTTCATCGCTGTTAAGCCAAACTGCTCTATCCAGAGCTATGCCCCTGCACTTTTCGCACTTAAGGAGTTCGAGCCAAAGGAGGTAGTTGTTTCTACATATCAGGCTATCTCAGGTGCCGGCAAGACCTTCAAGGATTGGCCGGAAATGGTTGGAAATATCATTCCATATATCGGTGGCGAAGAAGAGAAGAGCGAGCAGGAGCCACTCAGAATCTGGGGTAAGGTTGAAGACGGTGTTATCAAGAAGTGTGAAAACGGTCCTAAGATCACTAGCCAGTGTATCAGAGTTCCTGTTCTTAACGGACATACAGCTACTGTATTTGTAAATTTCGGCAAGAAGCCAACTAAGGAAGAGATTATCGACAGATGGGTTAACTTCAGTGGTGAGCCACAGAAGCTTAATCTTCCTTCCGCTCCAAAGCAGTTTATTCAGTATCTTGAGGAGGATAACAGACCTCAGGTAAGCCTGGATGTTGACTATGAGAACGGTATGGGCGTTTCAATGGGACGTCTCAGAGAAGATACAATCTTCGATTACAAGTTCGTAGGTCTCTCACACAATACACTCAGAGGAGCTGCCGGTGGAGCAGTTTTATCAGCTGAATTACTTTGTGCAAAAGACTATATACAAAAGAAATAACAATGTGTTATAATACAGTTTGCGTAATTATTTCAAACAACATATTTTAGGAAGTATGGTTGATAGATAGGGAGGTAAAGTCGAATGAAGAAGCTAGTATTAGTTACTTCTCCGCCGGCTTGTGGAAAAACATTTATTTCAAAGAAGCTTGCTAAAGCACTTACTAACTGTGTATACCTTGATAAGGATACACTGATCGTTCTCTCAAAGCAGATATTCAAGGTAGCAGGACAGGAGTACAACAGATCATCTGATTTCTTCCAGAAGGAGATCAGAGACTACGAGTACTATGCGGTTCTTGACCTTGCTTTTGATGCGCTTGAGTATAACGATACGGTTCTTATTAATGCTCCGTTTACAGAGGAGATCAGAGATGATGATTATCTGAAGAGCCTTCGCGAGAAGCTTGCCGAGAAGGGCGCTGAGCTCGCAGTTATCTGGGTTCACACTGATGTTGAGATAGCACATCAGAGAATGATCAACAGGAATTCTGACAGAGATATCTGGAAGCTTGAAAACTGGGATGAGTATGTAGCTACCCAGAACTTTAATAAGCCGGAGAATATTCCTGAGCTTTATGTATTTAATAACAATACTGAAGAAGATTTCAAGGCATCGATTGCCGGAGCGGTTAAATTTATAAGAGGTTAATTAATACGGCTGCGTTGGTGTTTAAGCACGAATGCAGCCGCTTTTTTCAATCAGATCGATTGTTACGTCTGAATTGCAGACGGTAGTGTATAGGGGCGGTTTAGTTCCGTCGGTATTTGTACAGGAAGGAAGAGGAACATGGCAGAGGTTAGACCATTTGCCGCATACAGACCGGCAGCCGGTCTTGCGGACAAGATTGCAGCGTTACCATATGACGTATATAACAGGCAGGAGGCCAGAGAGGTAGTAGAGGGAGACAAATACACCTTCTTACGTATAGACAGGCCTGAGACACAGTTTGAGCCTGATCATGATATGTATGCCCCTGAGGTTTATGACAAGGCCAGGGAGCTTCTTGACGGTATGATCCGTGACGGAGAATACGTTAAGGAAAACAGCGCCGTTTATTATATTTACGAGCTCATCATGGATGGAAGACACCAGACAGGTATCGTTGCAGCTTCCTCAATTGATGATTATTTAAACGGTGTCATTAAGAAACATGAAAATACACGTGCAGAGAAGGAAGAGGACAGGATAAAGCATGTTTATACCTGCAATGCCCAGACAGGGCCTATCTTCCTTGCATATAGACATAGAGACAGTATCGACAGCCTTGTGGCTGAGATCAAGAAGGGCGAGCCGCTTTACAGCTTCACCTCTGATGACGGAATAGCTCATAACGTATGGGTTATTGATAAGACAGAGGATGTTGCAAAGGTTAAGGCTGAGTTCGCAGCAACAGATAAGATCTATATCGCTGACGGACATCACAGAGCTGCTTCTGCGGTTAAGGTCGGCATAAAGAAGAGAGAAGAGAATCCGGGCTATACAGGCGAGGAGGAGTTCAACTACTTCCTTTCGGTTCTATTCCCTGACAGCGAGCTGAAGATCCTTCCTTACAACAGAGTTGTTAAGGATACTAACGGACTTTCAGAGGAAGAGCTTTTTGCTAAGCTTTCTGAGGTGGTTGATATTAAGGAAGTTGCTGAGGCTTATCAGCCGGAAGCAAAGGGCATCTTCGGTATGTATATTTCCGGTAAGTGGTATAAGCTTACCATGAAGGAGAAGTTCCTCTCAGATGATCCTGTTAAGGGACTTGACGTATCACTTCTTCAGGATAATATCCTCGGACCTATCCTTGGAATCGGTGATCCGAGAGTTGATAAGAGAATTGATTTTGTTGGTGGTATCAGAGGCCTTAAGGAACTCGAGAAGAGATCTGAGAGCGATATGAAGCTTGCATTTTCGATGTATCCGACATCTATTGCTGAGCTTTTCGATGTGGCTGATAATGATCTTCTCATGCCGCCTAAGTCTACATGGTTTGAGCCAAAGCTCAGAAGCGGACTTTTCATTCATAAGCTGGACTGATTTAAAATCCGGTTTGGGTTGTTACAATTATGACATTTGGAGAGGTGTAAGATGGTTTCTAAAAGAAGAGCGGTTTTTGCTATAAATTGGATGGAGGTTGAAGCTCTTGTAAATGCAAAGCATGACAATCCGCATCATATACTCGGTATCCACGAGTGTATCGATGATGTATTTGTGAATGCTTATATTCCGGGAGCCAGAATAGTCACTGTTATCGATACCGAAACTAAGAAGAATTATTCGCTTGTTTCTGAAAGAGTTGAGGGATTCTTCTCTATCTGTATCAAGGATAAGAAGAGCTTTGATTACGTGCTTGATGTTAAATACGAAGACGGCACGGAGGAGAAGCTGATCGATCCATATATATTTGAGCCTGTTATCGACCCGATCGATATCAGCAGATTCAACGAAGGCATCCACTATGAAATATATGAGAAGCTGGGTGCACATCCGATGGTTGTTGACGGTGTTAAGGGAACCCTCTTTGCAGTATGGGCTCCGAATGCCGAGAGAGTATCGGTAGTCGGCAATTTCAACAGATGGGACGGCAGACGCCATCCTATGAGAAAGCTTGATTATTCGGGAATCTTCGAGCTTTTCATTCCGGGAGACCTCGAGGATGAGATATATAAGTTTGAAATAAGATCCAAGGCAGGCGATGTTTTCCTGAAGAGCGATCCATATGCGTTCACAAACGAGATCAGGCCTGCAAATGCATCAAAGGTAACAAGTCTTGATTATACCTGGCATGACAAGAAGTGGATCGAGGCGCGTGATAAGAAGCCTGAGATTGCTAAGGCTGAAATTAAGGAAGTTGAGAAGGCTGAGACAGCTGAGAAGACGGTTGAGGCTGCCCCTGCTCCGGCAGAGAAGACCTCTGAGAAGCCGCTCAACATATACGAGGTGCATCTTGGCTCATGGAAGCGTCCTGATGATGGCAGAGAGTTCTACAGCTACAGAGAGATAGCTATCCGCCTTGCTGATTATATGCAGGAGATGGGCTATAACTACGTTGAGCTTATGCCTGTCATGGAGCATCCTTTCGATCCTTCATGGGGCTATCAGATTACAGGTTATTATGCACCAACTTCAAGATACGGATCTCCTACAGAGTTCATGGGCTTTGTTGATTATATGCATACAAAGGGAATCGGTGTCATCATCGACTGGGTTCCTGCACATTTCCCTAAGGATGATCACGGTCTTGGAAGATTTGACGGAACACCTCTTTACGAGAATGCAGATCCGCTTCGCGGCGAGCATCCTCACTGGGGAACATATATTTTCGACTATGGTCGAAACGAGGTGAGAAACTTCCTCGTTGCAAATGCTCTGTACTGGGCAGATAAATACCACATCGACGGCATCAGAGTTGATGCTGTTGCTTCGATGCTCTACCTTGATTACGGCAGAAGCGGCGGAGAGTGGAGAGCCAACAAATACGGCGGAAACGAGAATCTCGAGGCTATCGAATTCATCAGAGAAGTAAATACGAAGATGAAGGAGAAGTGTCCGGGCGTCATGATGATCGCAGAGGAGTCAACAGCATGGCCGATGATGACACACTCAGTAGAAGAAGGCGGAATGGGCTTTGACTATAAGTGGAACATGGGCTGGATGAACGACTTCCTTTCATACATGAAGCTGGATCCGCTTTACAGAAAATATCATCATAACGAACTGACCTTCAGCATGATGTATGCCTTCAGCGAGAAGTTCATCCTTGTTCTTTCTCACGACGAGGTTGTTCATGAGAAGGGCTCTATGATACAGAAGATGCCTGGCGGCTATGAGGATAAGTTCTCAAATCTCCGTGCAGCATATGGATTCATGATGACTCATCCGGGCAAGAAGCTGCTCTTTATGGGACAGGAATTTGCTCAGTTTGCTGAGTTCAATGAGTCCTCAGAACTTGACTGGTCACTCTTTGAGTTTGATGCTCACAGATACATCCAGAGCTACGTTAAGCAGCTTAATAAGCTCTACAAGACTGAGCCTGCTCTCTATGAGCTTGATTCACAGCCTGAAGGCTTCAGCTGGATAAGCGTAAATGATGCAAACAGAAGCGTTGTATCTTACGAGAGAAGAGGTAAGAAGGAAGAGGACACGCTCGTTGTCATCTGCAACTTCACCCCTGTTGAACAGAAGAACTACAAACTTGGCGTTCCTTCTGCAGGAAAGTGGCAGGAGATATTCTCAAGCGACAACGCTAAGTTCGGCGGTGAGGGCAGAAATAACAAGACTGCAAGGCTTACCAAGTCCGGTAAGGTTGATGACAGAGAGCAGTATATCCAGATAACTGTTCCTGCGCTGTCTGTATCTGTATTTAAGAAGAAAGCAGCTAAATAACAAGAAGGTTTATTATTATGATATTTAGAGATGTTGCTGACACAATTATAGAAAAAGCCGGAAATGATAAAGGGAAGGTAGAAGAGTGGGTAGATAAGGCTCTGGACTGGATAGTTGCTAAGGGCGTTCTTATCCTTCTTACGCTGCTGTTTCTCTTTATCGGAAGGAAGATAATAAAACTCATTCTGAAGATAACCAAGAGGGCTTTTGAGAGACGTAAGATATCCGAGAGTGTATCGGGCTTTCTGATCTCATTCCTCAGAATAGTTCTTTACGTGCTTTTGTATATCACCGCTGCGGCGCTGCTGGGCTTCCAGGTTACGTCATTTGTAACGATACTTGGTGCTTCCAGCATCACTATCGGTCTTGCTCTTCAGGGCAGTCTGTCGAACCTTGCGGGCGGAGTTTTGATACTCATCCTTAAACCGTTTGATATCGGTGATTATATCATCGAGAACAGCACCAAGAGCGAAGGTACGGTCGTTGGTATAGATATATTTTATACAAAGATCCGTACCATTGATAACAAGATAGTCGTTATCCCTAACGGCAGCCTTGCAAATACATCCATCGTCAACGTTACGCAGCTTGGCGAGAGAATGGTCGAGATCAAAGTTGGTATAGCGTATAGAGAGAATGTGAGCAGAGTCAGAAGAGTGCTTGAGGAAACGGCATTTAACTCTGAATACAATATTGAAGAGCGCGAGATCATAAGCTTCGTCGATGATTTTCAGGAGAGCTCAGTTCGTTTCGGACTCAGATTCTGGGTTAAGAGCGAAAACTATTTCAAGGCTAAGTGGGCAGTCACTGAAGCAATAAAGAACCGCCTGGAGGAAGAGGGTATCACCATACCATTCAACCAGCTGGAGGTTAAGATCAATCAGTAAGCACAGAATGATTGGCCGAGTTGTTTGGATACAGAATCATTAAGACGGAATAGAATTAATATGGACAAGAACAGAATCACAGAGCTCGCGCAGCGGGCTCTGAAAACAGGAAGATATATGTATACGGATTTTATGGGGCAAGGGGACCTTGCCTCATTTCTTGATTATGCCGATAAATTGGGCGTTCCGTACATGATATTTGGAGGATATCCGGAGGCGGAGAGAGGCGTCATCGTATTTGGAGATGAGGAACTCTGCGGCTATACAGAGATGCCGCCGGTAAAAGCTCTAATGATTAAGGCACGCGGAAATAAGTTTGCTGAAGCGCTGACTCACAGGGATTATCTTGGGGCTCTTATGAATCTTGGTATTACGAGGGAGATGCTTGGGGATATCGTGATTGACCAGGGTACAGATAAGGCGTCAAAAGCAGGTGATGCATATGTATTTGTTGCGGAGCATATGGCTGATTATATCGTGGATAATCTAATGAATGTTAAGCATACTGCTGTGGATGTAGCTATCGTTGAGGAGCTTCCGGAAGGATTGGGAGCGGTGAAGGAGGAGAAGCAGCTGGTGATCAGCTCTAACAGGCTGGATGCAATCATCGCAAGAGTATTTGGAATGTCAAGAGAAGCGGCGGCTGAACTGATCTCGGACGGAAAGATATTTATAAATGGCAGGAGTGTCCTGAAGAAGGAAAAGAGCCTTACGGAGGGCGACAGGGTTTCGGTCAGAGGATACGGTAAGTTTATCTTCGTATCGGAAAACGGTAAGACCAAGAAGGACAGGCTGATGATAACTGTGGAGATATATAGGTAGTATGCCGGAAATATCGCTTGGCATAGGCACTTTAACGATATTATGGATAATATGTGGTGAGTTTTGCAAATGCCTTGCAATTTAATTCGGAATTTGTTATAACTTAAGGCGGAAATACTGAACCTATCGGGTCTGCCCGGTGGTTTTTGAGATAAGAGCGATTTATCATAACAGATTGCTCAACGATTTATATGAACGGAGGAAATACAAATGGCAAAGATTGATATTATTTCAGGCTTTCTTGGGGCCGGAAAGACAACACTTATCAAGAAGCTGATCAAGGATGCTTTCGCAAATGAGAAGGTTGTTCTGATCGAGAATGAGTTTGGAGAGATCGGTATCGACGGAGGTTTCCTTAAGGAGGCCGGAATCGAGATCACAGAGATGAATTCGGGCTGCATCTGCTGCTCACTTGTCGGTGATTTCGGTGAGGCGCTTAAGAAGGTTGTTTCTGAGTATCAGCCGGACAGAGTTATTATCGAGCCGTCCGGAGTAGGTAAGCTTTCAGACGTTATCAAGGCGGTTGAGAAGGCTTCGGCTGACGTTGATATAAAGCTCAATTCAGCTACAACAGTTGTTGATGTAACTAAGGCTAAGATGTATATAAAGAATTTCGGTGAGTTCTTCCTGAATCAGATAGAGGCCTGCGGAACAGTCGTTCTCAGCAGAAGCCAGAATGCATCAGAGGAGAAGCTTCTCGAGGTTGTAAATATGATCAAGGAGCACAACGCTGAAGCAAGGATGATCACAACTCCTTGGGATCAGATCGATGGTACAGTTATCCTTGATGCAATCGAGCATTCATCATCTATTGAAGATATCATGAAGAACTTTAGATATAATCCTGAGGAAGATGATCACCATCATCACCATCACTATGATGAGAACGGCGTATGCAGCTGTGGACATCATCATGATGACGACGATGACGATGATGACGAGCATGAGTGCTGTCATGGACACCATCACGACGATGATGACGACGAGCATGAGTGCTGCCACGGACACCATCACGACGACGATGACGACGAGCATGAGTGCTGCCACCACCATCACCACGATGACGACGATGATGAGCATGAGTGCTGCCACGGACACCATCACCACGACGACGATGACGATGATGAGCACTAGTGTCGCCACCACCATCACCATGACGACGATGACGATGACGAGCATGAGTGCTGCCACGGACACCATCACCACGACGATGATGACGAGCATGAGTGCTGCCATGGACACCATCACCACGACGATGACGATGAGCATGAGTGCTGTCATGGACATCACCATCACCACCATCACGGACATGATGCTGATGAAGTATTTACAAGCTGGGGCAGAGAGACTGCTCACAAATACGATGAGGCAGATCTTAGAGCAATCCTTGATAAGCTTGCAGTTGAAGAGGATAACGAGTTTGGTTTCATCCTTCGTGCAAAGGGAATCATTCCTAACAAGGAAGGCAAGTGGCTTGAGTTCGACCTTGTACCGGGCGAGTATGAGGTAAGAGAGGGCGCAGCTGATTACACAGGTAAGCTCTGCGCTATCGGAAGCAAGCTTGACGAAGCTAAGATTGCCGAGCTTTTCGGAGTGTGATTTAAACTATAATCGATTGCGAATAAACATGCTCGCGAAGGAGTATTTTGCTACGACATAGTTCATTCC
>JAEEGL010740751.1_pt1 | contig 20366 bp, 16 predicted proteins | sample 9134231 | NCBI WGS metagenome assembly JAEEGL01 (sample SAMN16246548, study PRJNA631951) | gut metagenome | biome: gut microbiome; feature: rumen; material: fiber-attached | host: Bos | place: Iran: Karaj | collected 2018-10 | reverse complement strand
CGGTCACAAGATTCCTTCCCCTTACTTCGGCGAACTCCGCTTCCGGGCGCGGATAACAGCAGCCGATGCGGATCTTGAGATCCTCGGCCGTCCGTTCGCCGACGAGCAGGTTGAATTTCTTGCGCATGTAGCGGACGATGGCATCGTCAAAGTCGTCGCCGGCCACCTTGATGGACTCCGATACGACCGTCCCGCCGAGCGAGATGACCGCGATATCGGTGGTACCGCCGCCGATATCCACCACCATGTTGCCTCTGGCCTTGGAAATATCGATGCCTGCGCCTATCGCAGCCGCGATGGGCTCCTCAATGATGAAGACCTCCCTGGCGCCGGCCTGGAATGTGGCGTCTTCGACCGCTTTTTTCTCGACTTCGGTCACACCGCTGGGAACACAGACCGCGATCCTGGGTTTTCTGAACGTACGCCTCCCGACAGCTTTCTGGATGAAGTATTTCATCATTTTTTCGGTGACCGTATAGTTTGAAATAACACCCTGACGCAGAGGCCTGACCGCAACGATATTGCCGGGCGTCCTGCCCAGCATCAGCCGGGCGTCCTCGCCGATGGCCTTGATCTTGTCGGTATCCCTGTCGAAAGCCACGACAGAAGGCTCCTTCAGTACGACGCCCCTGCCCCTTATATAAACGAGCACGCTTGCCGTGCCCAGATCTATCCCGATATCAGAATATGCCATAAATTTAAGTATTATCCTCCGGAATGGCGCGCCGACGCGCCTTTAAAAGCTGTTTCCGTATCCCTTCCCGAAGCGCCCTTATGCGTTCCTGAAAGAGTAAACCAATTATAGTATAGGCGGTACGGTTTTTCAAAGTATTGCGCTATTTTCTGTAAACCGCTGCGTAATTGCCGTGCCGGCTGATCACGAACTCTTCCCCGGACAGGCCTTCTGCCTCATCCCTATATAATATATAGACTGTTTTTTCTTTCGCGTCATCCTCCGCGTCAAACCCTTCAGGCAGGCCGAAGGAATACCTTCCGAAGCCGTCGGCCACATAAAATTCCACTGCCAGCCGCCATCTGGCGCTGTCGGCGAATTCTTCGGGAGGAGTCCCGGTATAGAACAGGGCGATCATGAAGGGGGACGAGAGCCTCTGATAGGTCGAGATAACAGGCACCGCATCGCCTGCGGGATCCGCCTTCTCCAGCTCTCCGGCATATGCGGCAGCGTCCTGTACCGCTTCCCCGTATCCCGGCATGAAATATTCCTCCAGAGATACCGCATAGTCTTCACCGAAATAATCGTGTACGAACAGCGCTGCCGCCGCTGCCCAGATAAGCAGAGCCGCACAGGCAATGGCTGTAGGGAGGATATTTCCCTGCTTTGCGGATCTTCGGCTGCTGCACAGGCATCCGGTCATAAAGGCAGCGCCTTCCGCCTGGAAATAAACAAGCGGGATAAGGAGGAGGATCATACGGTTGATGTTCGGCTCAATGAACAGACTGAATACAACGATACAGCCGGAAAGGATCAGCATCATGGCCGGCAGTACACCACCCGCGTCTGCCGGGGACCGTTTCCGCATTCCGCGTACCGCGCTCCATATGCCGGCGAAGGTCAGCGGGAAGGTAAACCTGAACATCTGGGCATATCCCGGCACAAAAGTGGAATACAGTTCCCCTTTTTCGACACCGGTGAAGGCCAGCCGGATAAGCCAGATGAAATTATATCCGATCTTTGAGGGAAGAGATCTGTCAAAGGCGTAAAAGGTATTCCTTGAGGCGGTAAAGCGCTGCACGGAAAACACGCCGGTGCTGAACTCCGGCAGCCCCAGATAATTCACCGCGTAAAAGACAAGCAGCGGGAGCGCCGTCACAAGGAAGACAGCAGCGCACACGACGACCTGCTTCACCAGGACTTTTCCCGAACGGACAAGGAAGACCGCGGCCAGTATAAAAAAGACCGGTACGACTACAGTCGCCGTGCCGTATGCATACAGAAGGATCGCGCCAAAGAATGCTCCGGCCGCAAGAAGGACCGTGCGTTTTTCCGCCGCTCCCCAGAAGAGAAGTGCCAGCATGACCAGTTCAAAAAAAGGTACCGCGTTGCTGTCCAGTGCCCAGCGGGAAAACACCATATGCCACGGATTCAGCATAAGCAGCAGCATTGCGGCGACGGCCGCCGCCGTACCCCGCGCCTTTTTCATGAGCACCCCGAAGAGCGGGATGCCAAGGCTGCCGAAAAGCGCCGGAAGGAACCGGACGGCAAAGACGGTCCGGCCGAATATCCGTATGGGCAGCATCGTCAGATAGATCATCAGCGGGCTTCCTCCGCCCGAACCGTAAGTGATCGGATAGACCGGCCAGGGATTCAGGAACCTGTCGACACCGTAATTGAGCAGCGACCAGGCTTCATATCCGATGGACGCCTCATCCTGCTGCATACCGTAAGGCAGGGAAGACAGCCTGTAAAAGCGCAGGATAAACCCTGCTGCCGTAAATACCGCAAGGGCAGCCGCGAAACACAGGTTCTTCTTCCGGGAGCTTTCCGCTTCTCCGTTACCCGCGGCGTCAGTCCCTCCTGCCGCAGCGATCGCAGCCGCCGCGGCGATGAGAAAGATGATAAAACCGCAGATATTTACATACTTTGTCATACCGCTTTCTGTTTGCCCTTACTCCGCGCGGCAGCCTCGTCCAGCATTTTCTTTACGTAGTAGCCGGTATAGGAATCATGGCGTTCTGCCAGTTCTTCCGGCGTTCCCTGCGCGATGATCGTGCCGCCGGCGTCTCCGCCTTCCGGCCCTATATCGATGATATAATCCGCTGTTTTGATCACATCCAGGTTATGTTCGATGACCACGACGGAATTGCCGCCTTCCACCAGGGCGTGGAGGATAGTGACAAGCTTGGAGACATCTTCGAAATGGAGTCCGGTCGTAGGCTCATCCAGGATATAGATGGTCTTACCCGTGCTCTTTCTGGAGAGTTCCGCAGCCAGCTTGATGCGCTGTGCCTCACCGCCGGAGAGTTCCGTGGAGGGCTGGCCGAGTTTGACATATCCCAGGCCGACATCATACAGCGTCCGTATCTTCCGGTAGATCGAGGGGACGTTCTCAAAGAATTTCACGGCATCTTCCACTGTCATATCGAGGACGTCGTATATACTCTTCCCCTTGTATTTTACTTCCAGAGTCTCCCTGTTGTAACGCCTGCCGTGGCATACTTCACAGGGGACATAAACGTCAGGCAGGAAGTGCATCTCGATCTTCCTGATACCGTCGCCCTGGCAGGCTTCGCAGCGCCCGCCCTTGACGTTGAACGAGAAACGACCCTTTTTGAAGCCTCTTTCCTTGGCGTCCACCGTTCCTGCGAACAGGTCCCTTATCATATCGAACACACCGGTATAGGTGGCCGGGTTCGATCTGGGCGTCCTGCCGATCGGTGACTGGTCGATATTGATGACTTTGTCCAGCTGTTCGATACCGTCGATGCCGTCATGCTTTCCGGGAATGATCCTGGCGCGGTTCAGGTCCCTGGCCAGATGCTTGTACAGGATCTCGTTGATCAGGGAACTCTTGCCGGAACCGGAAACGCCGGTCACGACGCACATGACGCCCAGCGGTATCTCAGCATCAATATGCTTCAGATTGTTGACGGCCGCGCCTCTTACCGTAAGATAACCGGTGGGCTTCCTGCGGCTGCCGGGAACCGGTATCATCTTTCTGCCCGACAGGTACTGACCGGTGACTGATCCTTCCACCTGCATGATCTCTTCAGCTGTTCCCTGGGCGATGACCTCGCCGCCGTGGACGCCGGCGCCAGGGCCTATATCTACGATATGGTCAGCAGCGCGCATCGTATCTTCGTCATGTTCCACCACGATGACCGTATTATGAAGGTCTCTCAGGCTCTTGAGCGTGTTGAGCAGTTTGTAATTGTCTCTCTGGTGCAGGCCTATACTGGGTTCATCCAGGATATAGCATACCCCGACCAGGCCGGAACCGATCTGGGTCGCGAGCCTGATCCTCTGGGCTTCGCCGCCCGAAAGCGACGCGGTGGCCCTGGCCAGCGTCAGGTAGTCCAGTCCCACGTCGATCAGAAAACTCAATCTGGACCTGATCTCCTTCAATACCTGCTCCGCAATGACGGCATGCTCTCCCGTCAGCTTCAGGCCGTCGATAAAATCGAGCGTGGCATGGATGGAAAGGCAGGTCACATCATAAATGTTCTCGCCGCCCACCGTAACAGCCAGCGATTCCCTGCGGAGCCTTTTCCCGCCGCAGGCCGCGCACGGCGTGATCTGCATATATTCCTCATACTGCGCCCTGGCCGCTTCGGAAAAGGCCTCCTTCTGGCGCCTGGCGGTATTCTGCAGCAGGCCTTCGAAGGTGATGGGATAATACCCTTCCCCCCTCTGGCCTTTATAGTGCACGCTCACAGTCCTGTCCGTCCCGTACATGAGCATATGCTGCACTTCGTCCGGCAGCTGTTCGTACGGCGTATCCATATCAAAATGGAACTCGTCCATCAGCGCCCTTAACGTCGCGTTGGTAAAACTCCCCGGATTCATACAGGACTGCCAGCCGATGACCGCGATCGCGCCTTCGCGGATCGTAAGCGATCTGTCCGGGACGATCAGGTCCGGGTCAAATTCCATCCTGTATCCCAGTCCGGCACATTCCGGGCATGCGCCGAAGGGGTTGTTGAAGGAGAAACTCCTGGGTTCGATCTCCGGTATACTGATCCCGCAGTCCGGACAGGCAAAGCTCTGTGAAAACTGCAGCGGCTCGCCGTCTGTTACATCGATCTCCACCAGGCCTTCCGTCAGTCCGAGCGCATTTTCCAGCGAATCCGTCAGTCTTCTTTCGATACCCTGCCTGACGACCAGACGGTCCACGACGATCTCGATGCTGTGCTTGATATTTTTGTCCAGTGTGATCTCTTCCGACAGTTCGTACATACTGCCGTCTACCCTGACACGGACATAGCCCGCGCGCAGCGCCCTGTCCAGCACTTTTTCATGCCGGCCTTTTTTGCCCCTGACGACAGGAGCCAGCACCTGTATCCTGGTCCCTTCCGGCAGAAGCAGGATCCTGTCCACCATCTGGTCCACGCTCTGCCTGGAGATCTCGCGTCCGCACTCCGGACAGTGGGGGATGCCTATCCTGGCATACAGAAGCCTCAGGTGATCATATATCTCCGTTACCGTACCCACCGTGGAACGGGGATTGCGGTTCGTGGATTTCTGGTCGATGGAGATAGCAGGAGAAAGCCCTTCTATACTCTCGACATTCGGTTTTTCCATCTGCCCGAGGAACTGTCTGGCATAGGAAGAAAGGGATTCCATGTATCTGCGCTGGCCTTCTGCGTAGATCGTATCAAAAGCCAGCGAGCTCTTCCCGGAGCCCGATATACCGGTCAGAACGACCAGCTCATCCCTTGGGATATCCAGCGAAATGCTCTTCAGGTTATGTTCTTTTGCCCCTCTGATCCGGATACAGTTGTCCGGAGACCTGTCGTGCTTTTTCTGCGCGTCTCTGGCTTTGCTCTCGAGGCCTTTTTTCTCTTCTGCCAAAAGCAGCGGCCAGTAATCCGGTTTTCTGATCTTCTGTGCCATACATTCTCCTGTCATTCTATCTGTTTTATGAATATGATCTGTCAGTCATCACCGCTATATATGCAGCCGGTTGTGGAAACGTCTCCGGAACGACTGCATATATAATGGTGACTGACGGATCATTTTTTCATTTCCCGCCTTCGAGTTCCAGCAGGTGCTTCTTGAGCTCCAGCATCCTGTCACGCAGCATAGCGGCGTTCTCGAAATCCAGGTCCGCGGCAGCCCTCCGCATCTGCTTCTCCGTATCCTCGATCAGCTTCTTCAGTTCGCCGGCGTTCATCGACTCCGGATCCTTTTCGAAACGGACTTCCTCTTCCGCGATCTGTCTCGAAATGGAAATAAGGTCGCGCACCGCTTTCCTGATCGACTGCGGGGTTATGCCGTGTTCTTCGTTATACTTTTCCTGCAGCGCACGCCTTCTGTCTGTTTCATCGATGGCGCGGCGCATCGAATCCGTGATCGTATCCGCATACATGATAACGTGGCCGGAAGCGTTCCTGGAAGCCCTTCCGATCGTCTGGATCAGGGATGTTTCGGAACGCAGGAAGCCTTCCTTATCCGCATCCAGGATCACGACCAGCGATATCTCCGGAATATCCAGGCCTTCCCTCAGCAGATTGATGCCGACCAGCACGTCAAATACGTTCAGACGCATATCCCGGATGATCTGCGCCCTCTCGAGGGTGTCGATATCGGAATGCAGGTATTTGACCCTGATGCCGGCCTCTGCCAGATAGTCCGTCAGGTCTTCCGCCATCTTCTTTGTCAGCGTGGTGATCAGAACTTTGTTTCCGCCGTCCGTTTCTTTTCTGATCTCCCCGATCAGGTCGTCGATCTGCCCTTCCACGGGCTGTACGTCGATCTTCGGATCCAGAAGGCCAGTCGGGCGGATGATCTGCTCCGTCCTCAAAAGCTCATGCTCCTCTTCATAAGGGCCGGGCGTAGCCGATACGAACAGCATCTGGTCAATGCGTTCTTCGAACTCCGTGAATCTGAGCGGACGGTTGTCAAGAGCGGACGGAAGGCGGAATCCGTAATCCACCAGCGTTTCCTTGCGCGAACGGTCTCCCCTGAACATTGCGCCGATCTGCGGTATCGTCATATGCGATTCGTCAATGATGATCAGATAGTCTTCAGGGAAGAAATCCATCAGTGTCAGGGGCGGCTGTCCCGGTGCCATGAAGCTCAGATGCCTGGAATAATTCTCAATGCCGGAACAGAAGCCGGTCTCACGCATCATCTCGATATCGAAATTGGTCCTTTCGGAAATACGCTGCGCCTCTATCAGCCTGTCTTCGCCCTTGAAATAACGTATCCTTTCCTCCAGTTCCTTTTCTATATTGTCGCAGGCCATATTGATCTTTTCCTGCGGGACGACATAATGCGACGCGGGATAGATCATGACATGCTCCAGTACGGAATGGACCCTGCCGGTAAGCTGGTCCACTTCACAGATCCTGTCGATCTCATCCCCGAAAAACTCCACGCGCAGAAGGTACTCCGAGCCCTGGGCCGGATAGATCTCCAATGTATCGCCCCGCACCCTGAAATCGCAGCGTTCCGGCGCCATATCGTTGCGGGTGTACTGGATGGCGATCAGCTCTTTGATGACGCTGTCCCTGTCTTTGAGCATCCCGGGCCGCAGGGATATGGACATCCCCTTGAATTCGTCGGGGCTGCCCAGGCCGTAGATGCAGGAGACGCTGGCCACGACGATCACGTCACGCCGCTCCGAGAGCGAAGCCGTTGCGGACAGGCGGAGCTTGTCGATCTCATCATTGATCGCGGAATCCTTTGCGATATATGTATCGCTTGAAGGCACATACGCTTCGGGCTGGTAATAGTCATAGTATGAGACAAAATACTCTACGGCATTCTCGGGAAAGAACTCCTTCATCTCGCTGTAGAGCTGTCCGGCCAGCGTTTTATTATGGCTGATGATGAGCGTGGGCCTGTTCAGGGCCTGGATCACGTTCGCCATGGTAAACGTCTTGCCCGACCCCGTTACGCCGAGCAGCGTTTCGAACTGGTTGCCTGCCCTGAAACCGTCAACAAGCTCTTTGATCGCCTGCGGCTGGTCCCCGGTCGGCGCATATTCCGATACAAGTTTAAAATGATCCATAGTCTTTACTGTGCAGAATGCGGTATCATTATCTATGATCACAGGGTCCGGTCACGCCGGAAAATCGGCAGATTGCCCCTTCTATTGTGTTTAAACAGAATACCATTTTACTATCCTGAATTCAATCATTATCGAACATATGTTTGAATTTCCGGCAATTAAGTAGAATAGCCTGTGCACCGGTGCAGCGCAGTATCCTCAGGCACGCTCCCGCTCTGATGCCGCTGGCAGCGCTACATAGGGAACCACAGGACGGTTCCCAAATACCGGCCGCGGCATAAGGCGCTGAGGATATCTGCATCTGCACCGGTACACAATGATCTCGTTTAATAAGAGGTGAATATGATCAAGAATATAATCTTTGATATAGGACGTGTCCTCATCTACTACAACTGGAAGCAGTTCCTGCTGGAAGAATTCGGTGATCAGGAGACCGCGGATATCCTGTATGATGCTTTTTTCGGACACGGCCTCTGGAATGAGATGGACCGCGGCGTCCTTACTGAAGATGAATTGACAGCATCCTTTCTTCAGTACGCGCCCGGATATGAAGAACAGATCCGCTCCTTTACACGCAGTTTTGCCGTCCGGTTCAGACAGCACCCCTATGCAAAACCATGGATCCGCAGTCTGAGATCAGAAGGCTTCGGCGTGTATTATCTGTCCAATTACTGCCGGCAGGCGGTCGATGCCAATCCGGAGGTCCTGGATTTTACCGACCTGATGGACGGCGGCGTTTTCTCATACCTTGTCAGGCTGATCAAGCCCGATCCGGCCATATACCGCCTGATCTGTGAAAGATACAGTCTTGAACCGGAAGAATGTGTATTCATCGATGATAAGCAGGTCAATGTGGCTGCTGCCAGAGCATTCGGGATGCAGGCTTTCGTATTTACAGGATATGAAGATGCGTCGAAAAGGCTCGAAAGCCTGGTAAGGGACCGGGTATAACGACTAACACAGCCATCTGCTGATGAACAAAAAAGGACCGCCGGAAAACGGCGGTCCTTTAATTAATCTGCCTGGTGTTAAGACTTCTTTATGATAAATACCGAATACAGATACGGATCAGACAAACATGTTGTGGAGAAAGCGGAGCGCCGCACAAATCAGAAGGTTGGCCGCCAGCATGACGGCAATGCTGATATACCATTTCCCGTTCCTGTTGAACCCGTAAAAATCCGGCCAGCCGCCGTTGTCTTCGCCCTTCACGACGACCTTGTACAGATACAGGGCACCGTAAAGTAACATGGGAACAGTGCCGATCAGGATCCATCTCCTGCCGATCACGACCTTTTGTTCCAGAAAACAGAAAGACAGAAAAGCAAGCAGGGGCCCGACCAGATGCATATGGAAGGTCTCTTTCTGGAACATTGCCCCAAAGCCCGCCGACGGGGCGAGGAAAAACACGACCGTCAGCAGCGTGATCATGACCGTTACGGTAGCGAGGAACTTTATATGCACTGCGACGGTCATAAAGGCTCCCCCGCCGGAAAGCCAAACTGCAGCAGCCATGACCGCGCAGGCTGCTGCAGAGAATATATTCGACAGTGTCGTAAAAAACCGGAGATACCATCTTCCCTTTGCCGGGTCACTTTTCCCGTCTTCTCCTCTGAAATAGAGGATGACGATCAGAAGCGTGACCGTAAAAACAAGGATATTGCACAGAAAGGAAGCTGCTTTATACTCCATTGATCCATCACCTCGGGATATGCTCAATTCGTCATGTACGGCCTCAGTTTGACCGGCATGCACTCTTTCATATACGCGGCGAAGACTTCAGGCGGCGTTTCGGGCATCTTAAATGCCCACTCCGCTGTCATCCTGACCGTGGCAAAACAATACACTTTCAGGTAAAAATCGATCTCTGCAGGCAGACTGTCCAGGCTGAAACGTCTCATGATATGCTCTTTCCACATCTGGTATGACGCGTCGCCTGACATCCTTCCGTATCCGTTGGGATTCTCCGTGTTCGTGAAAGCATTCAGGAAGAAGTCCTTATGTTCAAGATAAAACTGCAGATTCTCCGCTTCTATCTCATCATAGCTGCTTCCGGACTCAAGTTTGGCGATCAGTTCCTGACCTTTGGATTTGTAGACCCAGAGGATCAGATCGTACTTATCAGTAAAATGATTGTAAAATGTCTGCAGCGAGAGGCCGCTCTTTTCCACTATTTCCTTAACTGTGATCTTGTCAACGGGCTGCGTTGCGGAAAGTTCCAGCAGAACTTCGGCAAAAATTTCCTTAGATGTCCTTTTTTTCATCGGTGCCCCCATTTCTCGTTTTACCATCAACTGCAATCACCGAACTGCGACGTTGCTTCTGCCACTGCTGTGCCTGGTTATTACGTTTTAGCTTTTCTGAACATGAACTTTCTGACTGCATTGATACCGATCCTGTATGGCAGCGGCCTTAAGGCTTTATCCGCCTCTTTCAGTTTCTGCCTTATCGGGATCTGCTGCGGACAATGTGTTTCGCACTTGCCGCATTCCACACACTGGTCGGCAAACGCCGGCTCTCTTGTCAGGCCGACAGTCTGCGCGAACTGGAACCGTCCCTGGGTCTTCGATTCAATGAACATGTCATTGTAGCACCGAAAGATCCCGGGGATGTCAACGCCCCGGGGACAGGGCATACAGTAACGGCATCCGGTACAGCCGACCTTTTCCCTGGCCCTGATCTGCTGCACTACCTTCCTCAGGGTCGCCTGATCAGCAGCATTAAGGCACCCTGCCCCTGCTTCGGAGGCAGTCCTGCAGTTTTCCCTGACCATTTCAAGACTGTTCATACCGGACAGCACGACCGTCACTTCAGGCTGGTCGTACAGCCATCTGAACGCCCATTCTGCCGGTGTCCAGTCATGGCCGCTCTCTTTCATGATATTTCTGGCTTCTTCAGGAAGATCAATGAGTTTTCCGCCCCGCAGCGGCTCCATGATGACGACCGGGATGCCTTTGGCCGCGGCTGCCGAGAGTCCCTCCCGGCCCGCCTGGGATACATCATCCATGTAGTTATACTGGATCTGACAGATGTCCCAATCGTAATCGTTGAGTATCTTAATGAAATTATCCGTGTTCCCGTGATAGGAAAATCCTATATTCCGGATCTGGCCGCTTTCCTTTTTTTCCCTGATCCAGTCCAGGATACCGACAGCCTTCAGTTTTTCCCACATGGCAACGTCGGTCAGATGGTGCATCAGATAATAATCCACATAAGTGGTGCGGAGCCTTGAGAGTTCCTCGTTGAAGAACCTGTCGATCGCTGCCCGGCTGCCGATCAGGTACTGCGGCAGCTTGGTCGCAATACTGATCTTTTCCCGGATGCCGTTTCTTTCAAAGATCTCGCCGACGGCCGCTTCGCTCCCGGGATATACGTATGCCGTATCAAAATAATTGACGCCGGCATGATACGCCTCCATGATCTGTTTTTCGGTCTCGGCAATATCGATAGCGCCGCCTTTTTTCCGGAATCTCATACAGCCGAATCCCAGCATGGAGAGTTCCCTGTTGTTCCTGTCCTTTCTGTACTGCATGTCTGCTCCTTACCGGAAAACATGATAATACAGCCGCCATCCTGTTCTTTCTCAGAGTATACCATTAAGCATAAAAAAATATCACTGTATACTGATATTATGATGAACTGACAGACGTGAAAACCTTTGTACCGGATATGATCAAAACATAAAAACTGCAGAGGAACCGGCCTGTCGGTCCCTCTGCAGTTTTTTAAAAGGGGGGGTAAATGAAAAAGATCGATTGATCCTGCAGCAGCTTTTTAATAGATCCCGCCTACGAATACGCCCTTCGGGTAAACTTTCTCGAGGCCTCTCCACTGGAAGTAGAACCTGTCCGCCAGCTTATAGAGAAGCTTCCCTGTCTTTGTTCCGACAGATACGTTCGCGAAGGACTCCATAAAGAGAACTTTCTTGCCCATCAGCTTCATTACGATGCAGAGCGGGATTGTGGAAAGGGCTCCGGTGGATACGATCATATCCGGATTCTCTTTCAGGATGATGCGGATGGAAAGAAGGAAATTCCAGATAAGAAGAACGAGGAACTTCCATTCCTTGCGGTTCACCTGGGACAGAAGGTACATTTTTGCGCCCTTCGGGTCCAGGCCGAACTTTGTTCTCTCAGTTACTATAAAGGAATCATATTTAGCAAAAAGAGGACGCATCATCATGATCTGTTCAAAGTGTCCGCCTGATGAAGCTGCGAAGCAAATCTTAGGTCCGTTCATTGTTTTTCCTCCGTTTGTTTGTTGTTTCGTGTGCTTTACTATGCACTCATTTTAGGAAAGTGACCGTCAGCCCAAGCGTCATGATTTGCAAAATTATTGTACAAATATATATTTTTCCATGACGCATTTGACGTGCGGGTCAGAGAGGAAACTTACAGACCGGAAAGAGAAACGGACGCGGTAAAGATGATATACTCCGGCAATGAAATGCCCTATAATACTGACAGGCTAAGCAGATATACAGCGGAGGGATCCATGCTATTTTCAATAGTTGTTCCTGTTTATAACGTGGAAAAGTATCTGACGAAATGTCTGGACAGTATTGCCGCCCAGACATTCAGGGATTTTGAAGTGATCATAGTTGACGACGGATCCCCGGACAGCTGTCCGGGAACAGCGGATGCGTATGCCGCCGGCCGGGAGAATTTTACAGTGATCCATCAGGAAAACCAGGGACTTGTGGCCGCACGGAACACAGGATTGTTTGCTTCCTCCGGAGAATATGTCACCTTCCTTGACAGCGATGACTGGGCTGACCCCTCCATGCTCTCCTTTGTGGCGGGAAAGCTGGCGGAATTCCCGGAAAAACCGGATATGGTAATGTTCGCCGCCTATGAGGTGCACAAAGACCGCATGGACGAGACGATCAACCGGGTACCGGAGGGATATTACGACAGGACAAGACTGGAAAAAGAGATATTCCCCTTTCTTTTCAGCGACAGGAGGAACGGGTTCCATTCAAACTCGAATATCCACGCCCACACCTGGGATAAATTCTGCAGACGCGAGATCCTGCTGTCCCACTACTGCCGGGAAACGAGGATCAGAATGTTTACGGATGTCCCTCTGACGTTTGAATGCCTGCTGTACTGCGGCAGCGCCTATATCTGCAACGAACACCTTTATTACTACAACAAACTGAACGAAAGCTCCATCCGCGCAAAGGGCGGGGCAAATTATGTGTCCGAAAACTTTGTGATACTGAATAAATACTTAAGGGAGAGACTTCAGGGATACAGTGCCGACATTGACAGGCAGCTCAATGACTATCCGGCGGTACTTCTGATCGCGGAAATAAATGCTGCGCTGAAAAACGGTATCTCCGTACGTGACGAAGCCGGAAAACTCAGAAAGAAGCTTAACGGGACAGGATATCTGAAACTGATCGATGCAGGCGGACTTCCCCTGAAACCGCGGCTTATCGTTTCCCTGCTGAAAATGCATATGGATCTGGCTGCCGTTGCTCTCACCGATCTGAACCGCAAAAAAAATCAGCCCCGCGTGCAGGGCTGATGATGGCAGAAGCCGGGGTCATACCCCGGCTCTCTTATTTTTCAAACTCTGATCTGTCCGGCAGGACGCTCTCGAACGCTTCCCTGATCCTGGCTGCCAGATAACTGATCTCCTTTTCATCCTCCGAATCCGGATCATTGATACAGACCGTGCCGGCCTTCCTGTTCACGATCACATCCCGGATCGCATCGATATTCTCAGAAGAGGCCAGAAACAGCATGTTCAGATCTTTTCCCGGAGCAAAATTCCCCGACAGCAGCTGCCACCAGACAAACAGCCACTGGTTCACTTCCTTCTGGTCGCGGAATCTCCGGTGCGTCTGCTGCGTCAGCATCTCTCCTTCCCGCTCCCACAACTCTTCAAACGTCGATCTCAGAAATGCTGATGTCCCGTGATATGTCTTCAGTCCGACATAGTATTCCGGGTATACCAGCTTTGCCGCGAGGCTGCGCAGGTTAGCCTTCATGCCGTACTGCCTGCTGAGGTATCTGCCGGGATAGGCAGTCAGCGGGACAGCCTTCTTGTTGAAATGTTTGTTCAATATACCCATATTGTTGGCGGCCGTGTATTCCCACGTCGGGTTCCCGACAAAGCGCAGCGGGATCTCCAGATACCTGTAGCGCGGCAGTCCCGTCTTCAGGTCAAAGAAATCATCCGGGTACAGAGGCCGGACCGGAAACAGGTCATCGTTAAAATAGATAAAATGCTCTGCCAGGCCGCCGATCCTGTGTATATTGATCTCGAGTGCCGTGGAGCTGAATGTCGGCAGCGCCCCCTCCGGCATGAAATCGGCGTGATTGACTATATGGAGCTTCGGATGCTCTGTGTTCAGGAATTTCGGCAGATGTTCCCAGGTGACGAAGTGGATCTTCCTGATCCATGGCATATATTTATCAACAGCCCTGAACCAGTAATGCATGAGATCCCAGTCCCGGAACCGGTTGCTGCCGTTTACGCTCTGCTCGACTTTGGCGTGCATATACCTGTTTTTCTCACGGAGCCATTCCGGATCGCTGCCGTCCACCCAGAGCACGACGATATCTATATCAAACATTCTGTCCTCCCGCGGAGCAGTCAGGATCCTGTGCCTGACCGTTATGCACAGCATCAAATTTTGCCCACTCTTCTGTCCATCTGTCAGGGCTGAAGCGGTCATCCGTAACGACTTTAGAAGAGTATTGTCTCTGCTTTTCCCTCAGGTCGTCAAAACTGCCGATCACCCTGGCGGGGTTCCCTCCGACCACTGTTCCCGGCAGGACGTCCTTTGTGACAACGGCGCCCGCCCCCACGACGGCGTTGGGCCCGATCCGCACACCGGGCATGATCTTTGCTCCAAGACCGATACAGACATTGTCCATGACCTCTATACATCCGGCCGCCTGCTTAAAGCCAGCGTTCTCCTGCCCGTTTTCATGGTTGTACATGTCATAGAGGACATCATGCGTAATGAAATACACATTGTTGGATATCTTCACATTGTCGTGGATGCGTATGAGCTTCATATCCATCGGCAGGACATGCGGTGCCCAGAAACTGTTTTTTCCGAACATGGCAAACAGCTTATGTTTCCTGATAAAGCGGGATCGAAACTTCTGCATGGGAAGCGCGGCGAACCATGCTTTGATAAAAAACTGCTTTAACAGATCGATATCCCTTTTATTCATTCTGTCCCTCTGTCTTTGAACCGCTCAGGATCGTCCCGGCCGGTCCACTGTCTGCGATTTCCGATAAAATATGCTGCAAAAATCCCGGAAAATGGTATTTGACCTCAAAATGCTCCTCATAGCTTCCGATGTCCAGTTCCGTCCGGATACCGGCCTTCTCCAGATCTTTCAGAAGGGGCTGCACATGCAGTTCAAAGGTCGAGTCCTTACTGCTGCAGTGGATATGGCATTTCTGCGAATCCGCATACTCATCGGTCCTGATCTTTTCACTGACCCGGGTATTGAGCCAGCCGATATCTTCACTCGTCATCTCCCCGGCTGTTTTCCCAAGTATGTACGGTACTGACGGATGAAGTTTTTTCACGCTCTGTATATAATCGCCGATATAATACTGCGGCGCCGCCGAGACTATCACGGCTCCCGGGAACTGCAGGCCGAAAAACATGGCAGCCGTCCCTCCCTTCGACGATCCGGCAAAAACGATATGCTCCGCTCCCGCCGCGGCAGCTGTCCTGCCGATCAGGTCAAGGACCTCTTTTTCGACAGCATCGCTCCTCTCCGGTCCCAGATAATACGTTCCCAGTCCCGCGAAATCATCGCGGATAAACAGCTGGTTCACCTTCAGGAACCGGGTCACGGAAAGATAGCTGTATCGCGGGCCTTCCGAATTGAGCGCGGAAAAAACGACCAGCAGGATCCTGCTCTTTCTTTTTCTGAAAATGTAATGTACAGGAATACCGCGTTTCCCGGTGAAGGTCTTTTCCGCCCTGGTCTCCGCGATCGCGACCGCTTTTTTTATCTTACCGGTTATACTCACGTCTTCTGTCCCCCGCTTTTCCTTCCGATATATCCCAGCGCCATTTTCTTTTCTTCAGGTGTAAGCGCACAGATCAGGTGGACCAAAAAGCCAAGGCATCCGAAAATGATCACAACAGCCGCGAAGGAAAGCCAGCCGGAAGGCCTGACCAGGCGGGATGCCGCATACAGAACTGCCGTAACCGCCGCGCAGCCTATAAGGCACCGGATGATCACCGGATAGAATATACCTCTGGGAAAACCCAGCACCTTCGCAATGTAATACGGATGCACTCCCAGGTTGATAATGCCCATCAGGACGGCTGTCGTCCAGACGACAGCATAGACTCCCAGGCTGGTATACCGGATCAGGAAATACATGCTGATCACATTCAGAACGCCGCTCATCAGCGTAAGGGCACAGGGGATCTTTTTCCTGAGTGTCGATGTGTAGGCGTAAAAGCCCGGCGTAATGATCCCCGAGGAGACTGCTGTCAGACTGGAGATCACCGTCAGCTTCCATATCGTATCAATGTCCTGCGCAGGTATCCATAACCTGTAAAAAGTCATGCCAAGCGCCGTGATGCCCGCAAAGCACGTATTCGTGAACATGCTGGAAAACTTCATTGCAAAGACCATATGGCGCCTGAGCCTGTCCATGTCATGGTCAGCATAGTCCTTTAGATAATAAGGATTAAACGGTCTCGAGACCATGGTAAGGAGAGACTTGAAAACAAGGCTGATATTCTCGGAGATGGCAAGCTTTCCCATCGCCAGTGCGGAAAGCATGCGGTTGCAAACGATCAGATCCAGTCCGCTGTTCAGAAAGGAGCCGAGGGAGATCAGCGATTGCCAGATCCCGTTTCCGACGAGGTTTTTTACCGCCTTCAGATCAAAAAGCCTAAGATCCGCTTTCAGCTTCGGCGTGTATTTTTTCCTGATCCATACCATGGCGGCGGATTCAAAACAGGCAGCGGTAAGGAGAGCGATACCGACAAAATATACATTCGGGGGAAACAGGGAGAACAGTACTATCAGGACTGTCCCTTCCACGACGTAGGAAAACAGGTGAAAAACACTGGAGATATGAAGCGCGTTGGCGGTAAAGACTCCGGCCTCATTGACGCTGAGGAGCGTCTGTATCCAGAATTTGATAAAAACAAATAAGAACAGGAGCTGAATGTCCCGCACCAGATGTTCCGGAACACGGAATACCCTGTCGATGTGCAGGATCATGATCATGGCCGCCATAAGAATGATACTGCCAAGTGCCAGATCCCCGTAATAGGTCGAGCTGAAATACGTATTCGCCTTGTCAAAATCCTTTTTGTGATACTCTACGGAAATGAAGCGGGCAGCAAAGGTATTGAGCGCTGCTGTGATATATGTCGCATACTGGGCTGTATTTTTCGCAAGGGAGACGAACCCGTAGGCGTCGGTTCCCACTGACTCCGTTATAAACGGCGTCAGCAGGAGCGTGATCAGATAACTCAGGACAAATCCGCCGCCTGTGACGGCAACGGTAAATGCAATCTTCTTCACATTTCGGTTCACTGCGTTTCTCCCTGGAACCGGCATCTGATACACTGCCACAGCCAGCTCATTCCGTACCGGAAAGCTTCTGGTCTTCGTCCCATCACCGCTCTTCGGAAGATATTGTACATAATGCTCTTCTTTGCAAAAGCATCATGGTCATAGGCATCTTTATTCTGCCTGTAAATATTCAGATAGCCCCAGACAACGCGCGAATGATTACCTGAAACATGCTGGCCTTCCGGCATATATTTCAGAAACAGATACTCATCCACTCCGATCAGACGGCTGTTTTTCGCGACCCGGATCCAGAACTCGTAGTCCTCAACGGCCGGCTGGCCTTCTTCCAGGAAGCGCAGCTCCGGCTCCGCATCCAAGAGAGACTTCCGCAGGATAGGATTCGTCGCGGTCCCCACATGATCTGCCCGGAGCATATCTTCATATGTCGGTCTTTCCTTAAAAATGGTACTGGACCATGTAGGAACAGCATCCGTCCCGTTATAGGACTGCTTTTTCCCCTTGCCGAACACCAGGCCCGCCAGGGGGTCGGCTTCCATCTTCCCGATCAGTTTTTCCGTTTTTTCCGGAAGCCAGACGTCATCGTCATCAAGAAACCCGATCACGTCCCCGCGGGCTTTGGAGATCCCGTAATTTCTCGCGTAAGATACTCCGTGGTTGCCGTCATAGGAAAGATACCTGACCAGGGGATGTCCCGCAATGCCTTTCAGCACTTTCTCGGTAAACAGCGCCCCGGACTGCGTATCGTTATCGTCGATCAGCAGTATTTCAAGAACCGGATACGTCTGCGTTTCCGCGCTTTGTACAGCCCTCTCGATCAGATTCCATTCTCTGTGATAGGTTGTGATGATAGCTGAGAAGGTGAGCATTCCGCATTCTCCGTTTCTGCCATTCGGCCATGTGCCATACTGATAAACAAAAACAGGGTCATATACTGGAACGGTGTCCAGGTGCGTTCCGTGAGCCCGTGTATCGTAAAATACAGAACAAATGCGCTGCAGAATATCCTCCTGTCCCGGTCCGCGCTCTTAAGTCCGGAAAAGCTGAGCAGCATGGCCAGGAAAAAGGAAGCCACTCCCAGTATCCCGCAGTTCGCCAGAAGTTCGAGCAGGTCGTTATGACTGCCTGAGGTCATGCCGCCCATAAAGGAATACTTGTCAAAGCCGGCATGCATCAGGTTCATCGCCCGCTGGTCCCTCCAGAACATCCCATAGCCAAACCCGAAAAAGGTCTTGTTTTCCTGCATAACGGAGATCATCTGTCTCCAGAGCGGGATCCTTCCGGTCAGCGTGGGGTCTTTCCCGATCATCTCCAGGAGCGGCTCGAACAAGGGCATCGTGGTAAGGGCAAGGACAAGGAAGCCCGAGGCGGTGAGCAGATAGATCAGGCCGATGTTGACGGTCTTATCATGACGCTTCTGATAAATGAAGATATACGCAAAGATCAGCAGGACCGTTATGATCGCCCCTGCCGACTTTGCCAGGATCAACAGGATGACCTGTACAGCCGCGAATACAAAAAACGCTCTTCCCGGGCGATCGTTTTTAAGCTCCCTGATCCGGTACAGCACCATCTGCATGATCAGTCCGAAAGACAGCTCGCCTGCGATCACGTTCTTAACGCCTCCGATCCCGACAAAGGAGTTCCTGTAGCTGGCTGCGCGCACATCATAGGCAGAAAACAATACCGGGAAAGCGACGGATGCGGCGACGAACAGTATCTGGCTGTACATAAGGAGCCTGAGCAGTTCCTCGACCGTAAAGGTCCTGGTGAGCCAGACCGCAAAGCAGGCCGTTACGGCGAGCCGGAAGACCGTAATGATCTCCTCCTGCCTGTTGCTGGTGGAGATCATGGACGTGACGGCCACCTCCAGAACAAAAAGATAGATCGGAGTAAAGCGGTAGTCCAGGTCGATCAGTTTCATCTCCATGACGTTGTCACTGCTGGAGGCAAGCATCAGAAGCAGCTCCAGAAAGAAGGCCCCGTACTCGGCAGCCGGCTTAAGCCATTCCCCGAAGACCCTGGTATAGTTTCCGGGGAAGCCGAGAATATTTAAGAATATACAGATCAATGCCAGGCTGACCCACTTTTTTCTGCTAAAAGCCTGCTCTGTTTCCAAATCAACTCTCCTGCCGCACATCCTGCCCCGTTTGCCAGAATGTCCATTATATCGCATTCACCAATGGAGAATAGGAGCTGTACGCTCTCGATGCAGACCGAAAGCAGCAATCCGGCCGCAAGCCCCTTCAAGACAGATGCTTTCCCGTCGAAAACTGCCGCGATGAAGCATCCAAGCGGTACAAACATAAGTATATTCTGCAGCGTATGCATGATCCTGTCCCCGCCCCTGTCGGACAGAAACTGCCGGAAGACCTCCGAAATATCCACTCTGATCCAGGCGATCCGGCTTCCGATCCTGCTGACGATCACGATGTAAAGGAGTCCGATGATATAGATCAGGAAAGCAGCCGCCAGCACCCGGCTCTTTTTCTTCGCCATGCTTTTCCCCGCTGTTATGAACCAGACAGCGGCAGCTCCTGCGGAGAGCAGCAAAAGAACCGTTTCGGAGATGCCGAACGCGTTCGCCAGGTAAACGATGACCCAGGAGATAAGATATCCGATAAAGCCTCCTGCCGCGCAGAGCATGGCTCTGACTGACAGTCTGCTGTAATTGGTGTCATTATCCGCGATACTTAAGCCTGCATAGATGCACGCCACTGTTATGAGAATATGGATCATGACATCAATTGCATGGAAGTATTCCTGCCGCATTTTATTCCTTTCCTGTATGCATGCCCTGACCTACCCCTGAACGCGCTCAATAAACCGGCCGGCGCAGCTTTCCCAGGTGAAGCCGCCAAGGATCTTTTCTGAGCTTTCCCGCAGATCTTCTGCCGCGGGATATTCCGAACCCAGCCATTCTTCCACCCCGGCGTCACTTTCGCAGATCCGGTGTCCCTTCATGCCCTCCAGGATCGTTGAAGGTCCCGGAGCTTCGATGGCAGCAACACTCGTTTCATAGAAAACAGCTTCCATCACTGCCATCCCGAAGATCTCTTCCGCCCGCAGATTGACAAAATAGTCGGCTATCCTGTAGACCTGCCACATTTTCTCATAGGGGATCCTGTCG
>JAEEGL017156782.1_pt1 | contig 20367 bp, 11 predicted proteins | sample 9134231 | NCBI WGS metagenome assembly JAEEGL01 (sample SAMN16246548, study PRJNA631951) | gut metagenome | biome: gut microbiome; feature: rumen; material: fiber-attached | host: Bos | place: Iran: Karaj | collected 2018-10 | reverse complement strand
GTGGTCTATGCCTGGGACGTGGTGAACGAGGCCATGGCCGACGACAACCAGCGCGGATGGCCCGGACGCGGCGAGCAGAGCCCCTACCGCCAGAGCCGCCATTTCCAGCTCTGCGGCGATGAGTTCATTGCCAAGGCTTTCGAGTTCGCACGCGAGGCCGACCCCAACGCCCAGCTGTTCTACAACGACTATAGCACCGTGGACCCCGGCAAGCGCGAGCGCATTTATAATATGGTGAAGAAGATGAAGGACGCCGGAGTGCCCATCGACGGCATCGGCATGCAGGGACACTACAACATCTACTTCCCCGACGAGGAACTGCTCGACCAGGCCATCACACGCTTCAAGGAACTGGTGAAGCACATCCACATCACCGAGCTCGACCTGCGCATGAACAACGAGAGCGGCGGTCAGCTCATGTTCAGCCGCGGCGAGGCAAAGCCCATGCCCGGATATATGGGAACTCTGCAGACCGACCAGTATGCACGCCTGTTCAAGGTGTTCCGCAAGCACAAGGACGTCATCGACAACGTCACCTTCTGGAACCTCGGCGACCGCGACTCGTGGCTCGGCGTGAACAACCATCCGTTGCCCTTCGACGAGAACTACCGCCCGAAGGCCTGCTACCGCGCCATCCGCGACTTTGACCCCTCACTCGACAACCGCAAGCCGAAAGAAGACTTCGTGAGCAACCCCCTCAACCAGCCCGGACAGGAATATCCCATGGTCAACAGCGAGGGCTATGCACGCTTCCGCATTGAAGCTCCCGATGCCAAGTCGGTCATCGTAAGCCTCGGACTCGGCGGACGCGGAGGTACCGTGCTCAAGAAGGACAAGGACGGCGTGTGGACTGGAACCACCGATGGACCTATGGACGAAGGCTTCCACTACTATCATCTCACCATCGACGGTGCCACCGTCAACGACCCCGGCACTGGCAACTTCTTCGGTAGCTGCCGTTGGGAGAGCGGAATAGAAATTCCCGCCCACGACCAGGCATTCTACCAGAACCGCATAGACGTGGAGCACGGAAAGATGGTGCAGGTGTTGTTCCCCTCGCAGAGCACCGGACTGGTGAAGACAGCCTACGTCTATCTGCCCCCCACCTACGACAAGAAAAAGAAAGAACGCTTCCCCGTGCTCTACTTGCAACATGGATGGGGCGAGAACGAAACCAGCTGGCCCGTACAGGGATGCGCAGGACTCATCATGGACAACCTGCTGGCCGAGGGAAAAATCAAGCCCTTCATCATTGTGATGACCTACGGAATGACCAACGACATCAAGTTCGGAGGCATGCAACAGTTCACCGCCAAGGAGTTTGAAACCGTGCTCGTTGATGAGCTGGTGCCCTATATCGACGCCAACTTCAAGACCATTGCCGACAAGAAGCACCGCGCCATGGCCGGACTCTCAATGGGCGGCATGGAAACCAAGACCATCACCCTGCGCCGGCCCGAGGTATTCGGAGCCTACGGACTGCTCAGTGGAGGACAATATGAACCCAGCGACATTCAGGACAAAAACCAGGTGGACCTCATCTTCCAGAGCTGCGGAAGCAAGGAGCGCCCGCAGAGCATCCTGGAGTCAACGGCACGCCTGAAAGAGGCCGGCTTCAACGCCCACGGATATGTGTCGGAAGGCACCGCCCACGAGTTCCTTACCTGGCGCCGCAGCCTCTACCAGATGGCACAGCTGTTGTTCAAGTAAACCTCTTTGCCATTTCCCACACATGAAAAAGACATTCATCCTATTGCTGATGGTGCTCTCGGCCGCAGGGCTGAGGGCATCACAGCCCACACCCTGGAAAAAAGGAGCCTTTGAAACCAGGAAATACCGCAACCTGTTCGTGGAAATGGGGCACAAGGAAGCCGACGTGGAGGCCAAGCTCAAGGAGGTGTTCAACGACGTCTTCCGCGGACCCAACAAGGTGTACTTCGAAGTTGGCGACACCCTGGGATACATCTCCGACATCAAGAACCACGATGTGCGCACGGAAGGAATGTCCTACGGGATGATGGTCGCCGTGCAATTCGGCGAGAAAGACATCTTCGACCGGCTGTGGCGATGGGCCAAGAAATACATGCAACACCAGGACGGCATTCACGAAGGCTACTTCGCTTGGAGTTGCAAGACCGACGGCACACGCAATGCCGAGGGAGCCGCCAGCGACGGCGAGCTCTACTTCATCACCTCGCTCATCTTCGCCTCCAACCGCTGGGGCAACAACACCGGCATTGACTACGGAGCCGAGGCACGACGCATTCTCGACTGCTCCATGCCCAAGGAGTATGAGCAGCAGGGACGGCCCGGAGGATTCGGGGGATTCGGAGGTTTTGGCGGACAAGCACAAGGGCAAGGACAGGCACAAACTGGCCCGCGGAAAGCTAAGATGTTCCTCATCGACCCCGAAACAAAGCTCATCACCTTCACGCCCGATGGCTTCGGACAAAGTTTCACCGACCCCTCCTACCATATCCCGGCTTTCTATGAGGTGTGGGCAAAATGGGCCGGCGACGGACGCGCCGACTACTGGCAGGCGGCCGCCGACTCCTCGCGCGTCTTCCTACACAGGGCCATCCATCCCGTTACGGGACTGAACCCCGACCAGTGCCAGTTCGACGGCACCATCAGGGGTGCCAACTCGCCGTGGATGCGCGGAAACGCCAACTTCCGCTACGACTCTTGGCGCATGCCAATGAACATTGCGCTCGACTACGAATGGAGTTGCGCCGACCGCGAATGGCAACAACAATACGGCCACCACATCCAGGACTTCTTCTACTCGCAGGGCGTCAACACCTTCGTTGACCAGTACCGCGTGGACGGAACCCTTCCCGAAGGCAACGAGATTTTGCGCGCCGGAGGCTCGGAACCCAAATTGCGCCATAGCATAGGACTGGTGGCAACGGTGGCCGCCGCAAGCGTGATGTGCAGCCACGACAAAAGCCGCGAATTCGTGGAAGCATTGTGGAACGCACGCCACGAGCCTTTCGACGACGGATATTTCGACGCCTACTACGACGGTCTGCTCCGCCTCTTCGCATTCATGCACCTGAGCGGACACTACCGCGTCATCTTCCCCGCCGGCAACTGACAACATCCGAACTTTTCATCGCAAAACGCAACCATTCTCACCAGAGAATGAAAAGCACATAAAAAAACACTGGAGCGACCATCTACCGCCACCCCAGTGTTTTTTTTCATATACTTTTCAGAGTTCCCCCTTGTAGGGACAAACTTCATGTATGTCCGAAAACGCCCGAAATCACCAAAATAAACCGAGGCGATCGAACAGACTACTTATCATTATAATGACCATAGGTGGAAAGTACGAGCACAAGAACTTCCGTGTCGAAAATCCTATATACCAACCTGTGTTTCTTGGATATTTGTCGGCTCCAACGCCCTTCCGGCTTACCTTTCAATGGCTCGGGATGGCCCAGGCCAGTTTTGGGATGCTCTTTCAGTTCATCGATAAAGCGGAGGGCCTTATCGTAAACTTTCGGCTCATTCCTAGCCAACCTGTCAAGGTCAGCCATTGCATCGGATGTGAACTCAATGTTATACATGATAACCACACCTTCTCAACATGTCGGTCACCGTTTCTCCGGGAAGCAAGCGCGTACATTTTCCTTCGTCGTATTCTTTCTCTCCGCGTTCAATTTTGGCGAGAAATTCCTCTTCCGTCATCAGCGTCGGGTCGGGTTTCTTACTGGCTGCCAACTTCTTCACATACTTCAAGACCTTGGACATTAGCGTGGCGTCATCTGCAATTTCGCTCATGGCACGATACAACTCCGCGTTCAACTCAAATGCTGTCATAATCTTATACTATTTGTTCCGGCGACAAATTTAGATAAAATTCGTGAATTATAAGCCAGTAGAGATAAAGAATTAAGTTTCTTTAGAGGAAAGATACGAAATAATCACAAATAAACAAAATAAGCAAATCATTTTTATTTCTTCCCTAGAAACGATTTCCAAAATCATTCCCAACAGGAGCACGGCGCATACGGGCGACAGGACGTATGAACGGAGCATCTTCGTCGCGCCAAGGCGGATGTTATATAAAAAAAAGAAAATGATACAAGGGGCAATGCGGCACATGCGGTTTTTTCGTAATTTTGCAGCCGCCGATGAAACATTCCGTCGGTTTTTTAACACATTATCTACTACGCGCATACGATTATTCTATTTTAAAAATATAGACATGAAAAAGACTCTATTATCAACTATCATGATGTGCTGTTGCATGATTGCAATGGCACAACCCCAAGGGTTTGGCTTTGGCGGCTTCGGCCGTCCACAAGCCAACCCTGATTTCAAGGACATCAACTATGCGGGCGACGACCTGGAAGCCCACCGCTTGGACATCTACCTGCCCAAGACGGATGCCAAGTCCTACAAAGTCATCATTGCCATCTATGGCAGCGCCTGGTTCTCCAACAACATGAAGGGCATGACCTACATGTCGCTGGGCAAGCCGCTCACCGATGCCGGCTTTGCCGTGGTGTGCATCAACCACCGCTCGAGCGGCGATGCCAAGTTCCCCGCACAGATTAACGACGTGAAAGCCGCCATCCGCTTCATCCGCGCACACGCCGCCGAATACAAACTCGACACCTCGTTCATCGGCATCACCGGTTTCTCCTCGGGCGGACACTTGTCGTCGCTGGCCGGTGTCACCAACGGCATGAAGACGCGCACCGTGGGCAGCACCACCGTCGATATAGAGGGTTCCGTGGGCAACGACCTCAACCAGAGCAGCAGCGTGGATGCCGTGGCCGACTGGTTTGGACCGGTGGACATGGCGCGCATGAACAAGTGCGAGACGGTGAACGACGGCAAGTCGCCCGAGGCTGCCCTCATCGGAGGTGCCCCTGCCGACCTGCCCGACATGGTGAGCCTCATCAGCCCCATCACCTATGTGTCGCCCTCGTGCCCGCCCTTCATCGTGTTCCACGGACAGGCCGACACCGTGGTGCCCCATTGCCAGGGCGTCTATTTCTCTGAGGAACTGAAAAAGGCCGGCAAGCTGAAGGAGTTTATCAGCGTGCCCGAAGGCCAGCACGGCCCCGTGACATTCAACGAGGACACGTTCAAGAAGATGACCGACTTCTTCCTCGAGCAGGCCGCCGGAAAATAAGTTTTTCCCAGCTACACATCATCCGGAGTTTCCAAGCTTGGAAACTCCGTTTTTTTTATAAAAAAAAGACAAAAAGATGACTAGTTTCAAATAATATTCGTATCTTTGCCAAATAAAACAAAAACATATTATTTAAATACAAAAAAACTACATCATGAAAACAACTATCTTCAAGAGTATCATGGCCCTGGCCATGTTCCTTTTTGTCAGTCACGTGCCAGCTTTGTGCGCCACCGAGTACGGCATTTCCGTTGGAGGCATCGCTGTTACCTCTGACAACTGCAACAACATCACCGGCTCCACCATCTCGGGCACGGTGAAGTACAGTATCTACTACAAGCGTCTTACACTGAAAGATGCCACCATTAACTGCAGTTCGAACTACGGCATTAAAATCTTTGCCGACCACGACGGTGTGGAAATCTACGTGGAGGGCACCTGCACACTGGTGGGCACGACCGCTCTCCAAATCGAGGGCGACGCCACGGTGACAGGCAGCAGCTCTGCCACGCTGAACGCCAATGGCCGCTACCAAGCCGTTTACGTTGCTTCCAACAAGATGCTGACCATCAACAACATCACCGTCAAAGCCACCGTCACCGAGGCCAATTCTGGGACATACGGCTGCTTCCGCGGTGCTTACGGCAAGTCAAAGCTGAAGTTTCAGAGTGCCAACATCACCATCACCAACAACGACGGCCTACCCTGTGTGAAAGATTTCGCCTCGTGTGAGATGGTGGATGACGAGGTGTCCAGCCCGTTGAAGACCTATTTCCAAAGTTCCCTGAAAGGCTTTGGCACAACTGCCGGTTCCCTCGCCACGGGCTCTTTGGTAATCAAAAAGCCTACTACATACTATGGCGTCTATTTTGCCGGACACCAGTTTAACAACCTTAACTTTTGGAATTTCTACTACGATAACATAACAAGCGGAAGCATCTGGTATTCACTTGATGGCTTTGTTTTAGAAGATGTCGTAGCCGACTGTGGTGGCACCAACCCCGCCATTTACATCGACGAAAACGCAGAGCTGACAGATGGAAGAGTAAGCATTGTATTGAGGGGCACCAACAAGTTAATCAACCACAACGGCATAGGCATCTATACCTGTAAGGACCTCGAAATAAAGGGACCGAACTCCCCGACACTCAATATCCCCGACGGCCGGCTGATGATGGTCAACACATCTTACGGCAGTACCTCTACGACGGCTTTGGACATTCTCGTGAGCTCTCCCTGCACGCTCAACTTAAAGAACATTGCCGGAGAGAAGACTCTGTGTGACAACAAGTCGGCGTATAACTACGCTTTCAACACCTTGCGTTTCGAAGCCCTTTCAACTCTCCATCTCTACGGCGACGACAGCGGAACACTGCGCAACTTATGGGTTTTAAATCTCGGCGCCGACTATGGAGAACAGGAAATGACTTGGACGACTCCCAACGGCACGACACCCGAAAGTCTCCTCAATCTCACCAACGAATTCGTTTATTACAGGACATCGCCTCTCGTCGGGGGAAACATCATCACCGGCGAAATGGTCTATGAGCCTGCCACCACCTATAAAACGAGAGTTTGCGCCGTGGACGTGACGTCGGTCAACTGCAACAACATCCTGCAGGGCCTGGGTGTCAGCGGCAAGGCCTCTTTCAATCCCCAGAGCAATGTCCTCACGCTCGACAACATTTCCCTCGGAAGCTCTTCCTACGAAGTAGCGCCATTCTATCTCGGAACTGGAATACCCAATACGACCATCAAGATAAAGGGTGACAACAACTTCACAGCCTGCAGCGAAACTGCCATAACAAACGCCGAGGTCACCTACTTCAACGGCTCTGAGGGCACGCTCACCCTTGGCAGCGGTATTGCCGCCTATGGTGACGTCGTTTTCAACGAAAGCACCATCAAGGCCACCGCGCTTTACTGCAACTCTAATTCTGATCACCAAGCCTACTTCGACCATAGCGACATCCAGCTCAGCGGCACCAGCAACACCGTCGGGTTCACGCTATGCGGCTTCTCCAGCATCGACGGCCCCGACATGGTCATCCTCTCGCCGGCGAATGCCACCTACGAGTACTGGGCAAACACTTGGGACAATTACTATTTGACAGTTAACCGTCAAAGGTGGGACGGACCGGTTCACATCGGCTTCTACGAGGGAGAACCGACCGCCGTGGACGGCATCCTTGACAACCAGCCGCAGGTAGAGGCCATCTACGATACCGCCGGGCGGCAGGTCAACTCCACGCGGCGCGGACTCAGCCTGATGCGCATGAGCGACGGCACCGTACGCAAGCAGGTGAGGAGATAAGCACCCCGCACTTTTGAAGCAAACAAACAGCACATTCCGGGATGAGAACACAGGACATCCCGGAATGTGCTGTTTTTTGTATGTTGGCATCCACTCAAAGCTGGCGGCAACAACCCTTTACGGCGGAAAAAGAAGCGTGTGGTGACTGCGAAAAATCTTTACATTTCCACTGCTTTACGCTTGTTTTTGTAACTCATTGATAATCAACATGTGTAAGATGAAGGCAAGTTTGCCCTAAGATTTCGGGCCGAAATATGGCACTTTTCAGGGTGAAATCTTAAAGATTTAGGTCCGATATTTACCGCCAAACTATATGAAGTGCTATAAAAACTCCGAAAAATCTTTACAAAACAGTTTTATCCACGGAGTGTTTTAAATCTTCTAAGGAGAAAGGGAGTTAATAGAGTCTTTTAACCACAAACAAACACTTTCAACATTCTTTATTCTTCATTTTCCAACCATAGACGGGCTTTCAAGGACTTTTCCCAAATCAGACAAGCATTGGCAGGGAGCGTGTTCATCGCCACCCGTCCAAACATCATCGAGCGTGGGGACGGCCTCGCTCCCTTTCAGCTCCCATTCAAATACTAAAATGTAAAGAAAAACGAGCTTTTTCTTTGCATTTCGCTCGTTTATTCGTAACTTTGCGGTCAAATCAATCACCAATCTCAACCATCATGCGACATTGCCGATTTTCACTTGTCCTTATTGCCTTGTTGACATGTTGCGCAGCCTTTTCGCGCCCTGCCAAGTCGCCCAACGGCAAGCTGACCTTTGAATGTCAAGACAACCATTATGTGCTCCGTTTTGAGGGCCACGACATGCTCACCCTGAAGGCCGGTTACGACCAGCCCATCTGCGAGCCCCTTGCCACGAAGCCGCAACGCATTGCCTGCGACTACGAAATGCTCTCGGGTAAGAAACGCCGCTGCACGAACCGCGCCAACGAATACACGGTGAAGGGCACCGGCGGGTGGCAGATGGTGGTGCGCCTGTATGACGACGGCCTGGCCTTCCGCTATGAACTGACGGGCGGCGCTCAGGCCGACAAGCACACCGAGCTCACCGCCTACCACATCGGCGAGGGCACACGGCGATGGATGCAGCAATGGTGCGACAGCTACGAGGAGTTTTTCCCCCTGAGCACCACGGGGAAGATGAAGCCCGTGCACAGGTACGGACGGCAGTTCATGTCGCCCGAGGGCTGGAACACGCGATGGGGATACCCGGCGCTCTTGGAGCCCTCCGACGGCCTGTTTGCCCTCATCACCGAGGCCAACATTGAGCGGGGGCACAGCGCGTCGAGCCTTTGGAACGAGGCCGACACGGAAACGTTCTGCGTGGTGCCCGACGAAAGCGACGCCCCGCAATCGGGGTGGCGCTCACCCTGGCGCGTGGTCATTTGCGGACGGCTGGCCGACGTGGTGCAGTCAACGCTGGTCACCGACGTGAGCGACCCCTGCCGCCTTGCCGACACCAGCTGGATTAAGCCCGGCGTGGTGTCGTGGATTTACTGGGCCTACAACCACGGCAGCAACGACCTCGACATCATCAGGAAATACACCGACATGGCCGTAAGCCTCCATCTGCCCTACATGCTCATTGATGCCGAATGGGACCAGATGAAAGACGGCCACAGCGTTGAGGAGGCCCTCGCCGATGCCCGCCGCAAGGGAGTGAAGCCGCTGATATGGTACAACTCGAGCGTGGGATGGGTGGACGGTGCCCCCACGCCCAAATACCGCCTGAACAAGGCCGAGGACCGCGAGCGCGAATTTGCATGGTGCGAGCGGATGGGCGTGGCCGGCGTGAAGATAGACTTTTTCTCCGGCGACACGCAGATGAACATGGACTACTGCATCGACCTGCTGGAGAGCGCCGCACGCCACCACCTGCTGGTGAACTTCCACGGCGCCACCGTGCCGCGCGGATGGCAGCGCACATGGCCCAACCTGCTCTCCACCGAGGGCGTCTATGGTGCCGAATGGTACAACAACGTGCCCACGTTCACCAAGCGTGCCGCCGCACACAATGCCACCCTGCCTTTCACGCGCAACGTCATCGGGCCGATGGACTATACGCCCTGCACCTTCAGCGACTCTCAACATCCGCACATCACCACGGCCGCCCACGAGCTGGCGCTGACCATCCTCTTTGAAAGCGGCCTGCAGCACCTTGCCGACAAGCCCGAGAGTTATATGGCGCAACCCCTGGCGGTGAGGGATTTCCTCAGCACTTTGCCCAATGTATGGGACGAAACGCTCCTGCTCGACGGCTATCCCGGCGACCATGTGGTGATGGCGCGGCGATGCGGCAACACGTGGTTCGTGGCTGGCATCAACGGCACCGACGAAGTGAAGACGCTCGCGTTCCGTCTGCCCAAGGGCGTGAAAGGCTCCGGCTGCACGCTTTTTGCCGACCACCCGCAGGCATCGGAAAAGAAAGCCGCCACCGACCAATGGGCCATCAGCAACCCCGGGAAAGCGCCCACTGAGGTGGTATGCCAGCCGCGGGGCGGATTTGTTATAAAGTTTTAAACGTTGAGGGGGCTGGTCATTTCGGCCTCCCAAAATCCTAATAACCACTTCATTTTTCCATGAAACGCTTATCAACTATTTCTTTCGTCTTGCTCTTCTCAGTAGCAAGCGCGATGGCACAAAAAGTGACCATTGAGTTTTTCACCCCCGGCATCGTACACATTGTGAAAACGCCCGAGGGCAGCAACGGCAACGGTGCGAGCCTCGTGGTGACGGCACAAAAGGAAGACGTATCGCTGACCCGCCGCAACGGTGAAGTGAGCAGCGGCATGCTCACCGTGCGCACCAATGCCAAGACGGGTGCGCTGACCTTTCTCAACAAAAAAGGGCAGGTGCTGCTACGCGAGAAAGACTGCCGTTTTGAACAGCGCCCCACCGGTGCCGACAAAGGAAAATGGCAGGCCACACAGGTGTTCACCCTCGACAAGGATGAGGCCATCTATGGCCTGGGAACCATTCAAGACGGGCGCATGAACCGCCGCAACACGTCGAAACGGATGGAGCAGTCGAACCTTGAGGACTTCCAAAACGTATTGCAAAGCATCAAGGGCTGGGGGCTGTTTTGGGACAACTACTCCCCCACCCTCTTTAGCGACGGCGTACAGGGCATGGCCTTCACCTCGGAAGTGGCCACCGCCATCGACTACTACTTCATGTACGGGGGAAGCGCCGACGGCGTGATTGCCCAGATGCGCCATCTCTCGGGCCAGGTGCCCATGTTCCCCCTTTGGACATTCGGCTACTGGCAGTCGAAGGAACGCTACAAGAGCAGCCGCGAACTGCTCGACGTGGTGGACAAATACCGCGAGCTGCACGTGCCGCTCGACGGCATCATCCAGGACTGGCAATATTGGGGCAGCAACTACTTGTGGAACGCCATGGACTTCCTTTCGGAGGACTTTGCCGACGGCCGTCGAATGGTGGATGCCGCCCACCGAAAGAATGCCCATCTGATGATTTCCATCTGGGCAAGTTTCGGCCCGCAGACCAAAGCCTATCGCGAATTGAAAGCCAAGGATTTGCTTTTCGACTTCGACACCTGGCCCCAGAGCGGCCTCACCTTCTGGCCGCCGCGAAAGGACTATCCGTCGGGAGTGCGCGTGTATGACGCCTTCAGCCAGGAAGCCCGCGACATTTATTGGAAGAACCTGAAAACACTTTTCGACTACGGCATCGATGCCTGGTGGATGGACTCCACCGACCCCGACTTCTTCGACCCCACAGAGGCCGACTATGACCACAAAGCCGGGGCCGACGGCACTTGGCGGTCGCTACGCAATGCGTTTCCACTTTGTACCGTGGGCGGCGTCTATAACGCACAACGCAGGGAGAGCAACGACAAGCGCGTGTTTATAATGACACGGTCGGCATTTGCCGGACAACAACGCTACGGCAGCAATATGTGGAGCGGCGATGTGGCGTCGTCGTGGGACATGTTGCGCAAGCAAGTGCCCGCCGGACTGAGTTTCTCACTGACCGGCAACCCAAATTTCAACACCGACATCGGCGGATTCTTCTGCAATTCCTATAACACGAGGGGCAGCGGTTCGGCACCGCGCAACCCGCAATTCCAGGAACTCTACGTCAGGTGGATGCAATACGGCCTGTTCTGCCCCGTCTTCCGAAGCCACGGTGCCGATGCTCCGCGCGAGATATGGCAATTCGGCAAAAAGGGAGAGCCCGTTTACGATGCCATCGAAAAAACCATCCGCCTGCGCTATCGATTGATACCATATTTATATAGTACGGCATGGCAGGTGACGAGCAACAATGAAAGCTACCTCAGGCCATTGTTCAGCGACTTCGCCAATGACAAGCGCACGTGGGACATGACCGACGAGTTCATGTTCGGAAGAAGCATCCTTGCCACCCCCATCGTGGAGGCACAATACACCGACGAAGCCATTATCAAGGAAGATGCCATGACGGGATGGGACAGGAAAAAAGGGAATGAAAACGGTGCCAAGCCACAAACCGACGTGGACTGGACGGCAACCGACTCGGCCACGAAATACCTGCCGGCCGGCGCGTCTTGGTACGATTTCTGGACGGGCAAGCAGCTGAAAGGCGGCCGCAATGTAGTGCTCACCACCACCCTCCAGCAAGTTCCCATGTTCGTCAAGGCGGGCACCATCCTGCCATTGGCTCCCGAAATGGAGTTCGTGGGCGAAAAGTCGTGGCAGCAACTGGAAATTCGCCTCTTCCCCGGTGCCGATGCCTCCTTCACCCTCTACGAAGACGAGGGCGACAACTACAACTATGAAAAAGGCGTTTATTCCACCATCACCTTCCATTGGGACAATGCCCGCCGCACGCTTACCATCGACGGGCGGCAGGGCTCTTTCCCCGGAATGCTCAACCAGCGCCAGTTCACCATCACCATGCCCGACGGCACCATGGTGAAAACCGTTGATTACGACGGCACGCAACAGATTGTCAAACTATAATCACCCCATCATAATGAAAAGAAAAACAATCGCAACGTTCTCCCTGTCAGCCATTTTGCTGTTTGTAGCCCTGTCATCGAGCGCACAGGACCACCGCCTGTGGTATTCGCGCCCTGCCAGCCACTGGCTGGAGGCCCTGCCATTGGGCAACTCGCACCTCGGAGCCATGGTGTATGGAGGCACCGACACCGAAACCATTCAGTTGAATGAAGAAACATTCTGGTCGGGCTCGCCCCATAACAACAACAGCCCCGATGCCCTGACACACCTGAAAGAGGTGCGGCAGCTCATTTTTGAAGGCAAGGAAAAAGCTGCCCACGACATCATCGAGAAAAACTTCTTCAAAGGTCCCCACGGCATGCGCTTCCTGCCCCTTGGCAACGTGAAGCTGAACTTCGGCCACCAGGCCGACAAAGGCAGCTACCGCCGCGAGCTCAACCTTGCCGATGCCGTGAACACCACGCGCTACAAAGTGAACGGCGTGGACTACAAGCGCACCGCCATTGCCTCGCAAGCCGACAATGCCGTCATCCTGAACCTGACGACGGGGAAGAAAGGCGCACTGAGCTTCGAGTTGTCGTTCGACAGCCCCATGCCCTCGAAAGTGCTGCCAATGGTCATCAATGCCCAGGGAAGCGGAAAGTCGCAGGCCATCAACCAGATAGTGGCCACCGTGGACAATGTGGAGCAGGAAGGCATTGCCGCCGGACTGAAAGCCGAATGCCGCATTGAGATAAAAACCGACGGGCAGGTGAACAGCACGGGCGGCCAGTTGCAAGTGAAAGGTGCCACACAAGCCACAATCTACATCGTTGCCGCCACCAACTACGTCAACTATCACGACATCAGCGGCAACGCCACGAAGAAAAACACCGGCGTGATGGAACAGTTGCGTGGTAAATCCTTCAAGCAACTGCTCGACCGCCACGTTGAAAAATACCAGGAGCAATATGGCCGTGTGAGCCTGCTGCTGCCCAAAGGGAGCACCTCGGGCCTGGAAACCGACAAGCGCCTGGCCGCCTTTGCCAAGGGCAACGACCTCGACATGGTGTCGCTGATGATGCAATACGGGCGCTACCTCCTCATTTCGTCGTCGCAACCCGGCGGACAGCCCGCCAACCTGCAGGGCGTGTGGAACGACAAGGAAAACGCCCCCTGGGACTCGAAATACACCATCAACATCAATGCCGAAATGAACTACTGGCCGGCACTTACCGGCAACCTCACCGAAACCCAGGACCCACTGTTCAGCATGATTCACGACCTCAGCGAAACGGGCACGGTGACCGCCCGCCAGATGTACGGCTGCCGGGGCTGGGTGGCCCACCACAACACCGACCTCTGGCGCATCACAGGGCCTGTTGACGGCACCACCTGGGGCATGTTCCCCACGGGCGGCGCCTGGCTCACTACGCATATCTGGCAGAACTACCTCTACACCGGCGACAAGGACTTCCTCCGCGAGAATTTCCCCGTCATGAAAGGTGCCGCCGACTTCCTGGCCGACTATATGCAGCCCCATCCGCAATACGGCTGGATGATGACCGTGCCCACGGTGTCGCCCGAGCATGGTCCGCAGGGCAAGGGAACCACCGTCACCGCCGGCTCCACCATGGACAACCAGATAGCTTTCGACGTGCTCAGCCAGACATTGGCCGCCGCCAAGGTGCTCGGCATCAGCGACCCCACCCTCGACAAGCTGGCAACAACCCTTATGCAGCTGCCCCCCATGCAGATAGGCCGCTACGGACAATTGCAGGAATGGCTCATCGACGCCGACGACCCCAAGGATGAGCACCGCCACATCTCGCATCTCTACGGCCTCTACCCGTCAAACCAGATTTCGCCATACAGCCACCCCGACCTCTTCACCGCCGCCGCCAACACGCTGAAGCAGCGCGGCGACATGGCCACCGGATGGAGCCTGGGCTGGAAAATCAACTTCTGGGCACGCATGCTCGACGGCAACCACGCCTATAAAATCATTCAAAACATGCTGCACCCCCTGCCCAGCGACCGGCAGATGCGCGAATATCCCGACGGCCGCACCTATCCCAACCTCTTCGACGCCCACCCGCCATTCCAGATTGACGGAAACTTCGGATGCAGCGCCGGCATCTGCGAAATGCTGTTGCAAAGCCACGACGGAGCCGTTCACCTGCTCCCCGCCCTGCCCGACGCATGGAACACGGGCGAGGTGAAGGGACTGCTGGCACGCGGAGGATTCACCGTTGACATGGAGTGGAGCGGCGGACAACTGGCAAAGGCCACCGTCACCTCCAGGCTCGGTGGCACTCTGCGCCTGCGCTCCTATGTGCCACTGAAGGGCAAGGGACTGAAAAAAGCCAGCGGGACCTGCGACAACGCCCTGCTGGAGACGGCACTCATCAAGGAACCGCTGAAATCGAAAGAGCTCAAGCAACTCGAACTCATAGGCCTCAGGGAAGTCTATGAATACGATGTCAAGACCAAGGCCGGAGCCACTTATGTTTTCACCCGGAAATGAGAATGATTGTAAAGATTTTTCATCATTTTTTTTGCCCATCCGGAAGTTTGACGGCAAATTTCGGGGAGAGAAACGCCAAATCTCTCCCCGAGAATTGGCAAATTTCTCCCCGAAAATTGCCGTCAAACCAAGCAACATTTACAATATATTGATTATCAACAGGTTAGAAAAATACCCCTGAATTTCCTGATTTTGTAAAGATTTTTCATAATTTCTATCCACCCGAAATTGCATCAACAACACCTTTTCAATACATGAAGAAAAACGTATTTTTAACCCTTTTCTGTGCAACGGCGCTTAGTGCGGCGGCCCAGAATCCCTTTGTGCAGACCTGGTTCACCAGCGACCCCGCACCCATGGTCCACGACGGCACCATGTATGTTTACACCGGCCACGACGAAGACAACGCCGACTTCTTCTGGATGCAGGAATGGCGCGTCTATTCCACCCAGGACATGGTGAACTGGACCGACCACGGCTCGCCCCTCGCCCTCGAAAGTTTCCGCTGGGCCGACGACCGCGCCTGGGCCAGCCAATGCGTGGAACGCGACGGCAAATTCTATTGGTACATCTGCGCCCACTCCAAATTGTCGGGCGGCATGGCCATCGGGGTGGCCGTGGGCGACTCGCCCATCGGGCCTTTCCGCGATGCCCTGGGGAAGCCGCTCTTTGAAAACGGCTCGTGGGACCACATCGACCCCACCGTGTTCATCGACGACGACCAGCAGGCGTGGCTCATGTGGGGCAACCCAAGGGTTTATTACCTCAAGCTCAACCGCGACATGATTTCCTACGAGGGCGAGGTGGGACAACTGCCCATGACCGAGGAAGCCTTCGGCTCGCCCTCGATGGACAAGCGCGAGAAAGACAAAAAATACAAAGACAGCTACGTGGAAGGCCCGTGGCTCACCAAGCAAGGCAGCACCTACCAGCTGCTCTATGCCGCCGGCGGAGTGCCCGAGCATATCAGCTACAGCACGGCACCCGCCCCCGTGGGACCGTGGACCTACGCCGGGGAAATCATGCCCCTGTGCGACACCGGTTCCTTCACCAACCACTGCGGCGTGGCCGACTTCAAAGGCCGCCACTACTTCTTCTACCACACCGGCAAGCTGCCCGGCGGCGGAGGTTTCGGGCGAAGCGTGGCCGTGGAGGAATTCAAGTACAACGCCGACGGCTCCTTCCCCACCATCATGCCGACCGAAAAAGGCGTGGAGCCCGTGGCCACCTTCAACCCCTTCCGCAAGGTGGAAGCCGAGACCATGGCTTTTTCAAAGGGGCTGAAAACGGAGCAAAACAGCCAGGTGGGCGTTTACGTCACCGACATCCACAACGGCGACTATATCAAGTTGCAGGCCGTGGAGTTCGGCAACCGTTGGCCCCGGACGTTCACCGCACGCGTGGCCAGCGGGCTGCGTGGCGGAGCCATCGAGGTGCGCACCGACAGCCTGCACGGACCCCTGCTGGTGCGCCTCGACGTGCCGGCCACCGGCGGATGGGAGCAGTGGCGTACCATCACCGCCGACCTGACGGCAAAGGCTGAGGGTACACGCGACCTCTACCTGGTGTTCACCGGCAGGAAGGGTCCCAAGCTCTTTAATTTCGACTGGTGGGAAATGCGCTCGCTCGAGCAATGCAACATGCCGCTGTTCCAGACCAAGTTCACCGCCGACCCGTCGCCGATTGTGGTGGGCGATACGCTCTTCCTCTACACCTCCCACGACTCGTCGCCCGAGGACATTGCCGACGAAAACGAGAAGAGCTCCGCCGGATTCTTCATGTACGACTGGCTGTTGTGGAGCACCACCGACATGGTGAACTGGACCGAGCACGGCGCCGTGGCCTCGCTCAAGGAATTTCCGTGGCGAAGCCGCGACAACGGCGCCTGGGCCATCCAAACCGTTGAGCGCAACGGCAAATACTACCTCTATGCACCCCTGCACGGACATGGCATCGGCGTGCTCGTGGCCGACAGCCCCTACGGGCCGTTCACCGACCCGCTGGGAAAACCCCTTGTATGGCAAAAGGAGCACTGGGACGACATCGACCCCACCGTGTTCATCGACGACGACGGACAGGCTTACATGTACTGGGGAAATCCCAACACCTACTATGCCCTGCTGAACGAAGACATGATTTCGCTGAAAGGCGACATCGTGAAACTCGATTACCACATCGACAACTATCAGGAGGGGCCGTGGTTCTATAAGCGCAACGGCCACTATTACCTGAGCTATGCCACCACCTGTTGTCCCGAGGCGCTCGGCTACGCCATGAGCGACAGCCCCACAGGGCCGTGGAAAAGCAAGGGATACATCATGAAACCCACGCAACGCGACCGCGGCAACCATCCCGGCATCGTGGATTACAAAGGCCATTCCTACGTCTTCGGCCAGAGCTACGACCTCATGCACCTGGAGACCTTCGTGCACCATGAGCGCCGCTCGGTGAACGGAACCGAAATCGCCTACAACGCCGACGGCACCATAAAGGAAGTGCCCTATTGGCTCGACCAAAACCCGATGGAGCAGCTGCAATGGCTCAATCCCTACCGGCGCGTGGAGGCAGAGACCATGGCGTGGGGATTCGGCCTCAAGTCGGCAAAGATGGGCATTGCCAACACCGGAGTGATTGCCGACATGCCCGCCTCCACCGGGCGCCGCAACATGTATGTTTACGACATCAACGACAATGAATACATCCGCCTGCGCGGGGTTGACTTCAACGCCGGCGGCAATAGCAAAGGTCCGCGGCAATTCATTCTTTCAGCGGCTGCCACCGGCACCGTCACCGTGACGCTTAGACTCGGCAGCCCCGACGGACCGGCCATTGCCACGGCCGTGGTGAAACCCACGGGAAGCCTGGAGAAATATCGTACCTTCACGGCAAAGACGCAAAAGGCCACGGGCGTCAGCGACCTCTACCTCTGCTTCTCAAAAGTCAGCGGCGACGTGCGCCTCGACTACTGGCAAATGAAATAGATTTCCCTAAAATCCACCCAATCACCAATCACCCCAAATGAAACATCTGAAAACATCCCTTTGTGCCCTGTTCATGGCACTTCTGCCGGCTTTTATGAGCGCCGCCACACCTGCCGACGAGCCCATTACCAACCCAATGCTTTGGGCCGACGTTCCCGACCCCGACATCATTCACGTTGACGGGTACTTCTATCTTGTTTCCACCACCATGCACCTCATGCCCGGCGCACCCATCATGCGGTCGCGCGACCTGAAGAACTGGGAAACAATAAGTTACGTCTTCGACCGACTCACCGATTCGCCCAAGTACGACATGCAGGAAGGCACCGTCTATGGGCGCGGGCAATGGGCCACCTCGCTCAAATATCACAAAGGGAAATTCTACGTCCTCTTTGCGCCCAACGAGCAGGGTGCCATGGGCGACACCTACATCTACAGCGCCGACGATGCCGCCGGGCCGTGGACACTGGTGTCGCGATTGCGCCATTTCCACGACTGCAGCCTTTTCTTCGACGACGACGACCGCGTTTACGTCATCTTCGGCACCGGAGAGTTGTGCGAACTTACAAAAGACCTGAAAGGCGTGGTGGAAGGCTCACACATGCACATCTTCCAACGCGAGGCCGACGAAACCGGACTTCTGGAAGGCAGCCGCATGATCAAGCACAACGGCCGTTACTACCTGCTCATGATTTCGCATGTGTGGGCTCCCGGACGACACCGCCGCGAGGTGTGCTACCGCTCTGACAACATACGCGGACCCTACGAGAAAAATGTCATCCTGGAAAGTCCCTACGGAGGATTTCCTTACGTTGGGCAGGGCACCATCGTCGATTCAAAAGACGGCGACTGGTACGGCATCATCTTCCAGGACCGCGGCGGCGTGGGGCGCGTGCTCACCGCCATGCCCTGCCGGTGGATTGACGGATGGCCCATGCTCGGCGACGAAGACGGCCTGGTGCCCACACATCTCAGGCCTGTGGTGAACGGAGAAAAGGAGCTGGCCATCGTGAAAAGCGACGACTTCGACAACCCGAAACTCGGCCTGCACTGGCAGTGGAACCACAACCCCGTGGACGGCGCATGGAGCCTCAGCGAGCGGCCCGGATTCCTTAGGCTGAAGACCAACCGCGTGGTGGAAAACCTCTATTTGGCTCCTAACACCCTGACACAGCGCATGGAAGGCCCCACATGCTCGGGAGCCATCGTCATGGACTTGGCAAAAATGCGCGACGGCGATTGCGCCGGACTGGCGGCCTTCAACGGCGACTCGGGCGTGCTCACCATAAAGAAAGAGGGCAAGAAACTCACCCTCACCATGAGCGAACAGACCGTGGCACTCAGCGAGCGCGAGAAAGCGGTCACCGGCCTTGAGGAAAAAGCCATTGAAAGCGTGGCCATCAAACAACAGAAGATATGGCTGAGAATAGACGGCGACTTCAGGCCCGACGGCACCGGAAGGGGCGGATACGACCGCGCCACCTTCTTCTATAGCCTCGACGGGGAGAACTGGACAAAAATCGGAAGCGACTACACCATGCGCTTCGACTACCGGCGCCTGTTCATGGGCTCCAAATTCGCCATCTTCTGCTATGCCACCAAGAAAGCCGGCGGATATGTCGATGTGGACAGCTTCAACTACACCCGCTCCAACAAAGCCGACTGACCTACAAAGCATTGATAGCCAACCGACAAGCCCCACCTTGCATGCCAAGGTGGGGCTTGTCGGTTATGACTATGATGAAGTTCAGAACTCCACCCGGTACGCAATGTTCAGAAAGGTATCGATGGCCTCTTTTTGGATATTCAGCGCGTAGGCCAAAGAAAGGGTGCCCGACGGCGACGTCTAGGAAATCAGAACAACATAAATATTTTCTCTTTTGCGACGAATAACGGCATGGATAGAAATTGGTAAAAATATTTGACAAAATCGACCTTTTTTCACCATTTTTGTAAGTTATTGAATTTCAAGCATTTGAAAATCCTACTAAGTTTAACGGCAAATCTCGGGGAGAAAAACGCCAATTTGAGGGGAGAGATTTTGCAAATCTCTCCCCGAAATTTGCGGTCAAGCTCTGAGGGGAAACATAAATTCCATGAAAAATCTTGACAAAATGATAGCCCCGCGCTAAATGAAAGTAACCATCCCAATTTCGACGCATCAACCCACTTGAAACGACATAGGGCAAAAAATTGAAGACAGCGGAAACGTAAAGTGAGCGGCAACACCTATCGTCCAAACTCCCAAACTCCTAAACTCCCAAACTCCAAAACTCCCACCCCTACGCCTTCCCCTCCGCAAATACCCCTATCGTCTGTAACTCCTGTAACTCCTAAACAAAACTCCTGCAATATCCCCCCTGCCCTCCAAAAAACATATAATATTTTTCCACTAATGTGCTGAGATTTAAAAACTTTTCGTATCTTTGCACC
>JAEEGL010272222.1_pt1 | contig 20367 bp, 19 predicted proteins | sample 9134231 | NCBI WGS metagenome assembly JAEEGL01 (sample SAMN16246548, study PRJNA631951) | gut metagenome | biome: gut microbiome; feature: rumen; material: fiber-attached | host: Bos | place: Iran: Karaj | collected 2018-10 | reverse complement strand
GTTAGATTCTTTCTTTGCCATAATATCTCCTTTCGCCATGAACTTAATCATAGTAATACAAATTACCAAGATATTATAACAAGTTAAAAATATAAAATCAAGTATTTATTCTTCATATATTGATATTTTAGCGCCAATATTTGTTAATTTTTCAATTAAATCTTCATATCCACGTAAAATATAGTCTGCATGAAGAATTCTTGTAGTTCCTTTAGCTTTTAAAGCTGCAAGTAAAAGTGATGCTCCAGCACGTAAGTCTGTTGCTTCTACTTCACAACCAGTAAGCTCCGTTTTACCCAAAATAGTAGCCTTACGACCCTCTACTTGAATATTAGCTCCCATTTTATTTAAATATTTAATATTCATAAAACGATTTTCATAGATATTTTCAACAACTTCACTCTTACCAGTAGCTTGTGTAAGTAATGGTACAAGTGGTTGTTGAAGGTCTGTTGCAAAATTAGGATAACCACCAGTTGCAATATCCACACCAGTTAAATTATTACTTTGATTAGCAATAATACTATCATCATCAATAACAATATCTGCTCCCATAGCGATTAACTTATCCGTTAATGCTTTAATATGATCAGGAACAATATTGTTAATATGAAGATATTCTCCGGTTAAACAACCTAAAATAACATATGTACCAGCTTCAATACGGTCAGGTATAACATCATGGAAACATCCATCTAGTTTTTTAACTCCTTCGATTTTAACGGTACTAGTACCAGCACCAGTAATTTTAGCTCCCATTTTATTTAACATATCAGCAATATCAACAATCTCAGGTTCACGAGCTGCATTATTAATAATTGTTACTCCTTCACATAAAGTAGATACAATAATACCATTAACAGTAGCTCCAACACTTGGCATATCCAAAGTAACTTCAGCACCCTTTAATTTTTTAGCTGATATTTTAAATAAACTATCTTCTTCAATAACTGTAGCTCCCATTGCTTTAAATATCTTTAAAGTTTGATCAATTGGGCGACTACCTATTTGACATCCTCCTGGGAAATACATCTCTACTTTTTTATATTTAGCTAATAAACTAGACATAAAATAATATGATGCACGTAACTTACAAGATAAATCATCTGGAATTAAGTTATTTTTCATATTACTTGGATCTATAACAATACTTTGACTTGCTCTTGATACTTTCACATCTAAATAATCTAATATTTCTTCCAAAACATTAATATCGGTAATATCAGGAACGTTTGTTAAAGTTGTTATATTATCTGATAAGATGGCTGCTGGTATTAGTGATACAGCACTATTTTTAGCACCACCTATATTAATTGAACCAGTAAGAGGAAGATTTCCTTCTACTTCAAGAACTTTCATATAAACCTCTCTATTTTAATATACTTAATTTGTTGTCTATTTCTTTTATTATGGCATCCTTACCTGACATTATTACTTTTCGTGGATCATATTCACTACTTTTGTTAATAAATTTAAGGACAGCATCATGCCATACTTTTTGTAAATCGGAATTAACATTAATTTTATTAATACCACATTTAACTGCTTTCTTTAAGATATCATTTGATAATCCACTACCACCATGCATAACAAGAGGTACCGGTAAATTATCACTTAATTTCTTTATTAAATCAAAATCTATCTTTAATTTGCCTTTATAAATACCATGAACTGTTCCAATAGCAGGTGCTAAAGAATCAACACCAGTATCTTCAACAAATCTTAAACATTCATCGTAATCAGCTAAGACAATATCACTACATACATCATCTTCTATACCACCAACATGTCCTATTTCAGCTTCTACGGAAACATTATGATGATGAGCATATTTAACTACTTCTTTAGTAATTCTTACATTCTCATCATATGGATACTTAGAAGCGTCAATCATAACAGAAGTAAATCCAGCATAAACCGCCTTTTTGCAACTATCAGCACTACTACCATGATCTAAGTGAAGACAAACATTATTTTTAATGCCTAAATCTTTAATTAACGATGTAACTAAATTAACTACTACATGGTATCCACCCATATACTTAATAGCGCCTTCAGAGACACCCAAAATAACATCAATATTGTCTTGATTACATTTCTCTAAAATTATTTTTGTCCATTCTAAATTATTTATATTAAAGTGAAAAACAACACTCTTGTTTTTCTTAGCTTTCATAAGCATTTCGTAAGAATTTACTAACATAATATCACCAATGAAAGTATATAATAAATAACTATCAAAGTCAAAAATAAAAGGATGCTAAGCACCCTTATTTTCTAAACGTTGGATTTATTAGTATTAAACGTGCAAGTTCAGTATCATAGAATGCAGTAAAGTCTTCTGGTTGCATTGATGCTCCTTGAATTTCAATTACATAACCGTGTGGTTCTGCAATAGCATATCCAAGTAATACATCAAGAACAGCATTACGAGCTTCATCTGATAATGTATTCCAATATACTGTTTGTGGACCATTACTTGTTTCTACTGTAAGTCCATATTCATTTTTACAGAAACTATATATTTCTCTTAAATGACCAGTCAACATTGTCTTTGTTGCTTCAGGACTACCTAAATCATATGCACAAGTAACTAAATCGTTACGATATTGATTGAAATGAGAAACAACGGCATAATCTACTGTACCATATACAAATGTTGTTTCAATATGTGACAATTCTTTATGACCTTCAAGAGGATTACCTTCAAGGAACATACTAATTTCATTCATATTCTTTTGACAAGCAATACTTTGAGCATTTAAAGCATTTAAATATTCTTCATCGCTCATAAAGATCATATCTGAACTAGATCTATTTACATAAGGTAAGTATTGTTCATAAGGAATAGTTGTATCACTAATACCTGGAACTTCTGTTGGTGTAGTTTGAACAGTTTCTTCTTGTGTTTGCTTTGGTCCTGTATTTTCATCAGTACCAATATCGATAACATCACCATCTTTTTTCAATAGTGATCTTACTAAGAGGAAACCACCAGCTAAAAAAGCCAATACACCTGCTCCTACAAATATACGTTTAATAACGATTTTTCTTTTATATTTCTTTTCTTCTTTTTCAACTTTTTCTTCTTCAGTTAATTCTGAATCTTTTTTAGCTTTCTTTTCTTTCTTTTTCTTTTTTCTTTCGTTAGCTTTTTCTCTTAATTTTTCTAGTCTTGACTTCTTTTCGTCATCATCCTCTTCGTGATGTTCTTCATGAGGTTTACCAGAAACTTTTCTAACTTCTTCAATATATTCAAGTGGTGTTTTAGAAATACCCTCATTCTTTAAATCCATACCTAAAATATATTCAATAACATTTTTCTTTAGTTCTACTGATGTACCTAAGTATGTTAATTTAATTCTTTCTGGATATCCTTTTTTATCACTAGATTCTTCTAAAATTTCAACTTTAATTTTATCTGACATAGCCTAAAATCCCTCCATATACGTCGATATTGTAGCATAAATGACAAATTTTGTCAATTAATGAGTCCTAATCTTAATTATAAAAAAGTGTTAATTATGATTGATAATTAACACTCTATCTCTATCTCCTAAGTCCTTTATAATACTTATATCTTCACTGTTAAAGTACTCTAAAGCAACATTTTTAATATCATCTGACTTTTCACTATTTAGTTCAAAAAATAGTAAATACTTATCATTTAAATAACTTTTAATTTCCTTAAATATTTTTTTATAGAAGTACAAACCATCATCATTAGCATATAAAGCTAAATGTGGTTCATTATTTTTAACTAAATCCATAATCTCTTCTTCATGAGCAATATATGGTGGATTACAAGTAATAACATCATACTTATCATTAATATTAGTAAATAGATCAGATTCTATTAATTCAATATCAAGTTTATATTTATCTATATTAATCTTTGCTACTTCTAAAGCTTCTTTACTAATATCAGATAAAGTAACAATTAAATTCTCATTTAACAGTTTTAATGTTATTCCAATACATCCACTACCAGTACATAAATCTAGGACTTTAATAGGATTATTACCATATTTCTCTTTTATTAAGTCTTTAGCTTTATCAACTAATACTTCGGTATCAAATCTTGGAATTAAAACATTTTTATTAACGTAGAAATCATGACCATAGAATGGTGCATTAGAAAGTACATATTGAAGTGGCTTACCTTGTTTTAATAATACTACGGCATCTTTAAATTTCTTTTCTATCTCACTATCTACTTTATCATTTAAATGTAAGTTTAATTCTAAAACATTATAATTAAGCAAGATACTAAGTAGTAATCTTGCTTCATCTTTATGAATAAATTTATAGGCATCTAATAATAATTCATCAATTGTCATTATTCTTCGCCATTTAACTTTCTTCTTTGATCTTCAGCAATCAAAGCATCAATAACTTCTTCTAAGTCACCTTCCATAATACGATCAAGGTGCATTGTAGAATATCCTATACGATGATCAGTAACTCTATTTTGTGGATAATTATACGTTCTAATTTTCTCTGATCTATCGCCAGTACCTATCTTACTACGACGTTCGGCTCCTTCTTTTTCTTCTTTTTCACGAAGTTTAAGGTCATATAAACGTGTTTTTAAGATCTTTAGTGCTGTTTCTTTGTTTTGAATTTGACTACGTTCTGTTTGTGAATAAACAATAATTCCTGTAGGTAAGTGTGTTACACGTACTGCTGAATCTGTTGTATTAACACCTTGTCCACCTTTACCAGAGGCTCTTGTTATATCTATTCTTATTTCATCCATATTTAGTTCATAATCAAATTCTTCAGCTTCAGGCATAACAACTACAGTTGCTGTTGAAGTTTGAATTCTTCCATTAGATTCTGTTACTGGTATTCTTTGAACACGATGGGCTCCAGACTCATATTTAAGTTTTCCATAAACGTTATCACCTTTAATTGAAAACTCGATTTGTGAAAAGCCACCTGCTGTTCCTTCTGATGCATCAAGCACTTGGGTTTTCCATCCTTGTTTTTCAGCATATCTTGCATACATACGGTATAAATCACCTGCAAAGATATTAGCTTCATCACCACCAGCTGCTCCTCTTATTTCTACAATGATGTTTTTCCCATCATTCTCATCTTTTGGAATTAATAATATTTCAAGTTTTCCTTCTAGTTCAACTTTCTTTGCTTGAAGACTTTCAATCTCTTCTCTTGCAAAGTCAGCAAGTTCAGGATCTTTAACCATTTCATGAGCTTCAGTAAGATCACTTAATGTCTTGTTATACTCATGATATGTTTTAACAGTTTCTTCAATACTTGATAATTCCTTAGATAATTCACGATATTTATTGATGTCTGATACTACTGATGGATCTAATAGAAGTTTGTTTATTTCATTATATCTTTGTTCTATTATTTCTAATCTTTCTATCATACTATCACCAATCTAATTAATATCTTCTTCCATTTCTTCTTCGTCAATAACGACTAAATCAGCTAAATCGTCTTCGTCATCAGTATAATCATCATCAGTATTCTCACTATCGAATGAATCTTCTTCAATATCTTCAGTATCTGAATCATAATCACTAACTTCTTCAACTTCTTCTAACTCTTCATTTTCATCATTTATTTTATGAATTACTTTTTCAGATTTATGATGCTCACGTAAATCCCATAATCCATCTACCATAGCAAATCTTTTATCTGTCATTAAGGAAGTATAAAAATCTCCAATTTTTTGATCTATTACACTCTTTGGTAGGTCAAATAATTCAGCTATATCATTAAATAGATCTAGCGTATTAAGTCCTTTTTTTCTCTTTTCTAATATTAAATATGCTACGTCTTTATAAGACATATTAACAACATCTTGCTTTTTAAGGCCTTTCATAATTCCTCCACTCAATTACGTTATAAACAACAAACTTATATCATTTTTTATATATAAAATCAATATCAAAATGTATATTTTTATAATTTAATTTCATATTCATTTATGATATTTTCATCCACTAATAAATATTTTAAATAAAAATAGTTATTTACAATCTTTTTATCAAGAATCCTAATCTCTTTATCAAACATTATATTGTGACTTTTTAGGGTAATAACAACCTTATTATCGCTTACTTTTATTAATGAATGATAATCATTATTCTCTCTTACTATTTCGCCCTTATTAAGGTTAATAATCATCTTTATATCATTATCAAAATAAGTAATAGCATTATCATTATATATTACTTCTTTTTCAAACTCACTTTTCTTACCATCTAAATTTAATCTAATAAAGGCTTTCTTTTTCATATCTCTATTGATTATATACTACTTTTATTTAATTGCAAAGAAAAAGTTATATTTAAAATATAACTTATAATATAATCTCTAATAAATCATCATTTTTAAGAAGTAAAGCATTAGCATCATCAGTATCAAGATGAAGTTCAAAATAAGCCTCTTCACTATCTTTTAGATAAACATCATCAAGCGTAGCTCCCTTTTCTCCAACTTTTCTAACACTTACCTTTTCAATACCAACTAATCCATGTTCTTCACGAATTTCTTTATTAACATGAATATGACGAGCAGCAAGAATAGCTGCATTTCTTTTAATTGTGCCAACAGGGCCAATAATTTCTATCTCGTCAGCTCCTTCAAGATCTCCTGAATTTCTTACTGGAGGATTAACTCCTAATGTATATGCATCTGTTTTGGATACTTCAACTTGTGTATAACTTCTAACTGGTCCTAAAACACGAACATTAGATATCTCTCTTTTAGGTCCTTTTATCGTTACTACTTGATTACAAGCAAACATTCCTGGTTGCTTTAAATCATTTCTTTTCTCCATTTTTTCATCACCAAACAACAATCTATAATCTTCTTCAGTAAGATGAACATGTCTATTTGATATTCCTACACTTATTTCCATTTTTCATACCTTCTTTCTTAAACATTATAACACAAATCACGTTATTGAAAAACTATTTACAATTAGATATAATAACTATGGTGATTTTATGTGGAAAATGATAGTATCATTCATCCTTATAATAATTGGATTATTCTTCATTAAAACCATGGATTGGAAGAAGAAAATAACCTTTTATCAAGGAAGATTTGATAAGACAAACGATCAATTAAAAGATAATTTATTAAAGAAATATGATTTATTAGTTAAACAAATAAATATTTTTAAAAAGAAAAAGAAGTTAAAGATTGAAGAATATGATGAATTCATTAATATTACTAAAAAAGATACTAATATTAACGAATTAGATAAGATTATTAATGAATATGAAAATAAACTAAATATTATTCTTCAAGATAATAATAAATTAATTAAAGATGCTAATATAAAAAAGAATAATAATGAAATAGAAAGAACAACAATAAATATTAATGGTATTAAAAAATACTACAATAATATGGGTACTAAATATAATAAATTTATTAAGAGATTCCCTATTAATATTCTTACTAAAATAAAGAAATACCAAGAAGTAGAACTATATAACATTAATGAAAAAGACAAATTAAAAGTGCTAGATAACTAGCACTTTTTTATTTATAAATTCTTATCTTAACTTTCATTGTCTTTGATGAATAACTTAATCTAGTATCTTCACCTGTAACACTAACAGGTACTTCATATTCACCAGTACTCTTGTAATTAGATAAATCAATTGTTGCTGTTACTTTGCTCTTATCTAAGTTTTTAAGAGCTGCACTAGAACCTTTAACAATAACATCAACACTACTACTTTCAGCATTTACAGCTTGTACTTTTAGAGCTGGATCAAGACCAATAGTTGATACTTGAACACCAGTAATTTCTACTTGTTGTTCACTTGTAACAGTTAATTTAATGCTAATTGAGTTAATACCTAATTCACGTACACCAGTAGGTTTTTGAATATTAACATTGAATGTCTTATCAGCATTTAAGCCATTAACATTAATTGTTACTGGAATAGCATCAATCTTAGCAAGAGCTTCTTCATTACCATAGATCATTATTGAACTAGAACTTGGTGTAATAGATTCAATAGCATAACCTACAGCAAGATTACCTTCAGGAATAACTCTTATAGGTACCATCTTACTAGAACTTGCTAATGTAACATCAGCATCAACAGTATCAGGTAATATTTCAACATCTACAACTTCACCATCATCGTCATAAGCCACTAATTTAGAACCTTTAACAGTTGTTGTACCAACTTCAGGGTTAGCAATCAAATTAACATCAATAAGCGCTTTAACATAAGCTACTTTCTTTAGTGTATCTTCATCAGACTTAATAGTTACTTCTGTCTTATTTAGTGAAACGTTTGTAATATCAAGTTTTCCATTTAAAGCTTCACGATGTAGGATTTCGTAAGATAATTCACGTGTTGAACTTACTTTATCACGAATAACTACTGTTACATACGTTGGATCTATCTTATATTCTACGAAATCAAAGTATTTCTCATAGTTTAAAGCAACTTTATGAGTACCAACAGATAATTCACGTAAATCAACGCTTATTGTTGGATTTGGATATTGTTTAGCAAGTGTTATATAACTACTATTACCAAATAATATAATATCTGCTGATTCAGGTAATCCTTCAATTACATAAGCTTCTTCATTATATACTGCTTTAACAGGAATTCCATATATTCTTTCAGCATGATTATTTAACATTGAACTCGAGTTCTTATCAAAGAAATAGAATGCTACAAAAGCAATTAATAACGAAATAATTAATAAAGCTTTCTTAGAAGTAATAATCTTTTCAAAAGATCTACCATTACCTGTAATGGCATTTTTAATTTTTAATACTAATTTCATTATTGGCGTAATTAATATGCGATCAAAGAAATGGAAGATTCCACCAATAAAGTTAAGACTTTTTCTAGTTATCTTCTTCATCGTCATCATCCTCACTTATAATTACGTCTTCTTCAACTTTGTCTTTTGGTCTTAATTCATCAATTAACATCATTCTTGCATCATCAATTGATAAATTATAGTATAATTCACCTTTAACAGCGATAGAAACACGTCCTGTTTCTTCAGATACAATAATTGCTATAGCATCAGCTTCTTCAGCAATACCTAAGGCAGCTCTATGTCTTGTACCTAAACGTTTATTAACACTTATACTATTACTTGTTGGGAATACTGCACCTGCACAACTAATACGATTACCTTGAATAATAACCGCACCATCATGTAATGGGTTATTAGGGAAGAAAATAGACTCTAATAATTCATTTGTGATATCTGCATAAATTGGTTTAGCTCGATTAATATAATCTTGTAAGCTAACATCACGTTCAACAACAATTAGAGCACCTATCTTACTTCTTCTTAAGTAATCAACCGCATTAATAATCTCATAAACTAATTTTTCACGTTCATCAACGGTTAAGACTTTGTGTCTTCCTAATAATTGACCTCTACCTAATTGTTCAAGTACACCACGTATTTCTGGTTGAAAAATAATAATGATTGCAAGTGGTCCATAAGTAATTACATATCCTAAAAGGATATTTAAGGTTGTTAAATTCAACCAATTAGCTAATAACTTTAATACAATTATTATTAATACACCTTTAAATAACAAGGTCATTTTAACATTATTCTTAATATTTTTAAGAATATAATATATAATCATCCATACTAAACAAACATCTAGTATGTTCTTTAATATTTCTAAAATACTATCTATTGTCATATGTTCTCCTATATTGACAAGTATATCAAAAAATGGTTTATAAGTAAACCATCTTTGAGCGGAATAATTAATCCTTAAATACTATTCTAACATGTTCTTTGCAGTTAAATATTCGTAACCCTTAGCAATTATTTCTTCTTGTGTATACTTTGGTACTTCATAATAGTCTTTTCCCAAAGAAATAATATATTTACCATCTTGATAATCACACAATTCATTTATATATGTTATTAATTCAAAATCTTTATTTAAGACATAACCAAGACTATTATAAGACTTTATAATATATTCATCATCATCTGTTTTAGCAACAAAAGAATTAATTAAACTGTTCATATTCTTAAGTGATTTTAACAATTCCTTTGTTTCTGTATCATATATTTCTAATATTCCATGTTGATAAGATACAAATAATATTTTTTCATCATCAGAATAGAACATGTAAGATACTAATCCTTTATTTTGAATATTATATTTTTCTTTTAATGAATTTTTCTCAACATAATTAATATCTTTAAACTCCCTTGGAGTATACTCAATTTTTTTATAGTCATCATTCTTTATTTTATTGTATATAATAATTCTATTTTCTGACGTTGAATAACCCAAATATCCAATACTTGTATAAAGAAAACCTGAATAATTCTTTAAATGTAAGTTAAAGTATCCTGCTTTTCCTAAGTTAGTAATCCAAGAATGCGTTGTATCAGAGTTTTTTATCCATACTACATCACCATCAATAGTAAATGCTAAATAAGTTCCTGAATATGGCCTTATATAAATAACATCACCAACAGCAATTTCCTCTAATTTTGTTTTACCAGTTTTATAATCAAGCGTCCAAACATTTTCTCCACTAGAAATTAAGATTGTTCGATCATCTTTATCATCAGAAATAGTTGTTTCGATATCATTAGGAATTTTCCCTTTATACAGTTTTTGATAATTAATCTTGCCACTCTTAAAATTATAATTTATTACTTTCATATCATACATATATTCTGATATATACTTATGAGATAATACTATAGCATTAGAATCAACAAGTATTATTTTTTCAATCACACTTACATCAAATTTTGGATTACTTATTATTTTGTTATTTTTAATATTATATGTTACTAACGTAATTCCACTTTTTTTCTGATAATCATAGTCATCATTAGCAATCGTAAATACAAGATTTTCTTCCTTTTCATCGAAATGATGATTATCATCAAATAGAATTTTCATTCCCTTTGGAACCTTATACGTAGATACTTTTGAATAATTAGTTGTTTCATAAATATCTATTTTATCAAAACAATATACTTCAAGATATTTACCATTTTTACTAGCATTTAATGAACATTCATAATCCTTGCCATCAATCTCTTTAACTGTTTTACCATTAAAATCATTAACTATTATTCTTGTATTTAATACATCAACATCCGTTATATATGCAAAACCTTTTTCACCCAAAAAAGTTGCTTCTCTTTCTTCGATATTATTAATCGTTTTAACTTTTTTCTCTTGTTCTAGATTCCAAAGAATAAGTTCACGAGAATTATCAAAAGTTAATAAATATTTACCATCATTATCTGTTATTACCTTTCTAAGAACTGAATTGGTATCTAACTGTGAAATAGCACTATAAGTACTTTCCTTAACATTATAAAGACCTAAACTACGCGTTAAGGTATAAATACCATCAGCGGTTATAGGCATTTTATTACCATTATATTCTGTTAATGATTGATACGCTTTAAGAATCGCACCACTACGATTATCTTTATTGTATAAAGCTGCTGCATCATCTACTAAACTAATCGCTTGATCATACTTTAATTGTTTGTTAGATAAATATATTCTTGAAAATAAAACAAAACTATAAATAGCGAAAGCTAAACTTGCAAAAGTAATTCCTTTTAAAATGTTGGATTTTCTTTTTTGTTCACGCTCTTCATGTCTTCTTTTAATATCATCATAATCTAAGTTATACATAGGAGCTATTACTCTAATTAGTTCCTTCTTTAGATTATGATATATTTCTTTTTTATCTTTACCTCTTACATCCATAGCAAGAGGTTCACAAGGAACTTTTTTATTTCTTTCTTTACCAGTTTTTGTTAAAACCTTTTCTTCTTGATATTGTAATATTTCTGGAAAAGAATCCTGTGGTTCTCCTTCTACCAGAACACATAAAATCTTATTTCTTCCATGTAATTTAATAAAATTTTCGATTTCTTTTTTGCACCATTTAGATTCTTTTAATCGTGGTGAACAAATAACTATTAAAAACTGAGATTCACGTAAAGCCTCAACAATCGGATCTTCAAGGCTAGATGATAATTGTAATTCATCTTGATCTCTAAATACTCTTCTAAAATTATTATCCGTTATATTATATTTCTTAATAACTGATTCAGGCATTTTATATGTTTCAATTAATTTATGTAAATTCTCTGCAACAAATTTGTCTAAATCATTATGACGATAACTTATAAAAGCATTATATTTATAGGTTTTATCCATTTCATTCCCCTCTTTTATAAATCAATTGTTTTATATAAATTCTTAATAATCATACTATCATTTTCTTTAAGATTAATCTCTTTTGAGGTAATTTTACTTAATTCTTTAGATACCTCATCTAATTTATCATAATCAACTAATGCTGGATGAAGTCTTGCAAGATAATGAATATAATGCTTATTTTTGGCATAATATTTTGCTACTTCTTTAGTAGAAACATAAACATAACCAATGCTTCGCATATAAGCCATCCATCTTTCATGTTCATTTCTTGCTAACATATCTAAAATATCTTTTGAATACATTTCCTTAAATAATCTTTGATTTTCTTGCATATCATCAGTGTATTTATCTCCTAATATAGAAAATAACTTATATTTGATATGAACTGCACAAGCACGTGATGATCGCTTATTATATTCTTTAAAATTATATCTTTTTAATTCTGTATCTTCAGGATCATAAGATAAATGGATTTTAATCGTTAATTTTTCAAGGTCAGATCCTTTATCATTATATTGTTTATATAAATCCATAATACTTCCAAAAGAATTTAAATTAAATGAATATCCTTTTTCATTAGTTAAATTATTAATTTGTTCTTGTTTATATTTATTTTCAATATATAAATTAATAATTGGTTCACGATCAAAGTCTCTTAAAAATAATCTTCTAAGCATAATTGCGGTATCAATACTATCATCATCGTTTTTCATTGAAATCATTATATAATTGATATCTTTATTTTTCTTTATAGCCTCAATAGCTTCTTTAGATTTTATATCCTTATTTATAAAGTTAATATCATAATTACCTAATAATTCTGGATTTTCAACATTAATACTTTCTTTAATAGTATCTGCATGGGGATCAACAACTAATAATCTTAGTTTATATCCCGGTAACATCCCACACCAGATAGAATCATATAAGAATTCTTTTCCAATATCATTACATCCTACAATTAAAATGGATATTGTTTTATTAATAGAATTTAAGAATAACGGTTTATCATTTAATAAATTAAAGATCATTCTTTCTTTTTCATTAATAATTTCAACATTAATCTCACCTTTATCAGTTGAATCTAAAATTGTTGGTGCTTCAATATTGTTATTAACAACATAAATCTTTGTTTTATCACGATTCTTATATTTATTAATTAATTCTAATGTCTCATTCAGATTTTCTTCTTCATTTTGATTAATCATATAAATGGTAACATCACTATTATTATTAAATTTTATTTCATTAATCTTTTGATTCATTTTAATAGCTTTAATATCTAAGTTTACTTTCTCATTAACGTTTGCAAAAATAATTGCACATTTCTTATTCATATTCTTAGCAATCGTCAATGATTTATCATTTAATTCCGAAAAAACAATAATCTTTTTGTTTTTAGATATTTTAAATTTGATATAAGCTACCATCTTTTCAATAAAAGTAACAACAAAACTAAGAGTTAAAGCTGGTAAAGCCAAAAATAAAAAATTAATTAAAATAAAATATAAATATCCCAGTGGTGTTGTTAATGATATCTTTGATAAAACATCTAAGTTTTGCCCCATACCAATACTTTTTGTAGCATAAATAAATGCTGAAAATGCTCTTGTATAAGGATTAGCATACTCCATTAATGGATATGCTAAAATCGTTATTGCAATAATACATATTACAACAGCCCAAAAAATATTTAATTTAACATTTTTCTTTTTATTAAAGACAAGTAAATATAATGCTATTCCAAAACTTATTACAATTAAACTTAAAATAAAAGGTATTTTCATATTAACTCCCACATCAAAAACATCACGTATTATATCATATTTTTTAAAAAATATAATGAAAATATTTCTATCCAGCTATTTTATCTATAATAAAAATAATTAAAGCCATAATTCCTAATAAACCAAAAACAACAACAAAAGGAACAACAAATGCTCCAAATAATAAACTCTTTGATTTTGTTCCAAATGATTCTTTTTCAACTGTTGTTGTAACTACTTCTTCTTTCTTTATCTTTTTAGTTCCTTTTTTATTTTTTTCCATATTATTACCTCTTTTAATTACTAATCATTAAATATTCTTCAATAAATTTATCGATATTTCCATCTAAAACACCAGTAACATCACTAGTTTCATAGTTTGTTCGATGATCTTTTACCATGGAATAAGGATGCATAACATAACTTCTTATTTGGCTACCAAATTCAATGTTAACATTATCACCTTTAATATTGTGCATTTCTTGTTGTTGTCTTTCTATTTCTAAAAGTTTTAATTTACCCTTTAAAATCTTCATTGCCGTTTCTCTATTTTGGATTTGACTTCTTTCATTTTGGCATGTAACAACAATCTTTGTTGGTAAATGGGTAATTCTTACTGCTGAATCAGTCGTATTAACATGTTGGCCACCTGCGCCACTAGAGCGATAAACATCTATCTTTAAATCTTTATCATCAATCTTAATATCAATGTCTTCATTAAACTCTGGTGTTATATCAATACTAGCAAAAGAAGTATGACGTTTATTATTAGCATCAAATGGTGATAATCTAACTAATCGATGAACACCTTTTTCACCACGCAAGTTACCATATGCATAAAGTCCATTAATTTTCATAGATACACTTTTAATACCAGCTTCTTCACCATCTAAATAAGATAATATTTCATATTTAAGATTATGTCTTTCACAGTATCTTGTATACATTCTAAATAACATATTAGCCCAATCACAAGCTTCAGTTCCACCAGCACCACTATGTATTTCTAATAAGCAATTATTCTTATCATATGGGCCACTATAAAGAAGAAACATTGATAGTTCATGTAATTCTTCTTTTAAACTATTAACATCGTTTATAAGGGAATTATATAACTCTTCATCATTAGTCTCTTTAATTAACTCAATAATCTCTAAGTTATCTTCATTATTCTTCTTAACATCATCAATCTTCTTTAATACATCTTTTAACCCATTTAGTTCATTGATAACTTCTTGAGCTTTTCTTTGATCTCCCCAAAAGTTAGGATCCTTTGTAATCGTATCTAGTTCTTCAATTCTCGATTCTTTACTAGGAACGTCAAAGTGACCTCCATAAGTCTTCAATAACTTTTTTATTACTTAATAATTCTCTTTCAATTTCATTAATATCCATATTAACCACCAAAGAAATTATATCCTACAATAAAAAAAATATCCACTTTATTGTGGATATTTTTATTCTTCTTCTTTCTTTTGTTCCTTTAATGGTTTCATTGTAGGGAATAAAATAACATCACGAATTGAATCAGATTCTGTAAAGAACATCATTAATCTATCTATTCCATAACCAATTCCACCGGCAGGTGGCATACCATATTCTAGAGCTTCTACATAATCCATATCAATATCATTAGCTTCTTCATTACCTAAATCTTTTTCTTTTAATTGGTCTTCAAATCTATTGTATTGATCAATTGGGTCATTTAACTCTGTATAAGCATTTGCACATTCATGACCTGAGATAAATAATTCAAATCTATCAACGAATCTTGGATCTTCAGGATTTCTCTTAGTAAGTGGAGATATTTCTACTGGATGACCGTAAAGGAAAGTAGGTTGAATTAATGTTTCTTCTACATATTTTTCAAAGAATAAATTGATAATATGTCCAACACTTTTCTCATGTTCTGCGACTTCAATATGATGTTCATCCGCTAACTTTAAGGCTTCTTCAACAGTCATTTCTTTCTTGAAATCAATACCTGTTTGTTCTTTAATAGCATCTACCATACTAATTCTTTTCCATTCACCAGATACATCAATTTCATGTCCTAAGTAATTAAATACTGTTTTTCCACATACTTTGTTAGCAATTTCTTTATACATATTCTCCGTTAATTCCATCATACCTTCTAGGTTAGAATATGCTTGATAAATTTCCATAATAGTAAATTCTGGATTGTGTTGAGGATCCATTCCTTCATTACGGAATGTTTTACCTATTTCATAAACACTTTCCATACCACCAACTAATAATCTTTTTAATGATAATTCAGGCGCTATTCTTAAATACATATCTAAGTCTTGTGTATTATGATGGGTAACAAATGGTCTTGCTGAAGCACCAGTAAGTAAATTAGTTAAAATTGGTGTTTCTACTTCAACAAATCCTTGATTATCTAAGAAGTTTTGAATACATCTAATAATCTTTGGACGCATAAATGCTACTCTTTTAGAATCTTCATTCATAATTAAGTCAACATAACGTCTTCTATATCTTTCTTCTACATCAGTTAATCCATGGAACTTTTCAGGAAGTGGTCTTAATGCTTTAACTAAATGTGTATATTCTAAACATTTAACGGTAACTTCTCCTGTTTTAGTCTTCATTACTTTTCCATGTACACCAACGATATCACCAATATCTGCTGTTTTGAATAAGTTATAAACTTCTTCACCAACATCATTTATGGAGATATATATTTGCATTGATCCTGTTTTATCTTTAATTGTGAAGAATGATGCTTTACCCATTTTACGAATAAACATAATTCTTCCTGCTAATGTAGCAGTATCATTCATATTTTCAAAAGCATCATGATCTACATCTTGATATTTTTCTTTGATATCTGCTGCATAACTATCTCTTTCAAATCTTTGTCCAAATGGGTCTAGTCCCATTTCTCTTAGCTTTTCAGCTTTATCTCTTCGAACTTGTTCTTGTTCTGTAAATTCTCTCATAATTAACTCCTATTTCTTTTTATTATTTTTTGGTTTTTCTTTCTTTTCTTCAATTTTAGCTTCTACTATTCTTTCCTCTTCTAGAGGAAGTTTTCGTTTATCTAAAACCTTTGTGCCAGCAATTAGATCATGTAAGCCTCTTCCATCTTCTCTAAACATTGCTACAAATGGGCACAATAACCATAGAACAGTTACTCCCATATCAAAATAACTATATAATTTAACAAAAGTTGCTTTTCTTGTTGAATAAACAAGAATTATTGTAACGATATCCGCAAATACTCTAGTAACAAAAATTGTTCTTACAACAGAACTCCATAAACTAACTTCATTACCATTTTTATCACGTACTTCAATCTTCATTAACTTTTTACCTGGTGTTTGTCCATGATTAAAATATATGAATAAACCAAAGTATAATACCATTAAAGTAATTGTTATACCATTTTCTAACTTACCATACTTGTATATATCATATGTTAACTTCGTTGATTCTTCTAAGTAGTCTTCATTACTAATTTGTCCTTTAGTACGCATTGTAAGTAATAATGTATTATTATCAGATGCTGTTTGATACTTCTCATTATGTGGTAGAACAAATATAATAAATGAAGATATAAGAGTTACTATTAAGAAATCGATAGCTAATGCAAGTATTCTTTTATATATCTTAACTTTCTCTTCGTTCATTGTTTAACTCCTCCTTGTAGGCATTTAATAGGTTTATTATATCACAAGAATTTTTCATTTTATATACTTTTTCCTTAATTGATGCGGAATTCTTTAAACCTTTCAAGTACCATGCAATATGATTTCTAATCTCTAAACAAACTAATTTTTCAGGTTTTATTTTAGATAAGTAATTCATATGTTTTATACACATATCTATTTTCTCACTAGAAGTACGCATATTAGGTATAATACCCTTATCTAAATAATTGTTAATATCTTCAATTAACCATGGATTACCTAAAACACCACGACCAATCATTATTAAGTCACAACCAGTTTCATCTAACATTTGTTTTGCTTTATAAACATCTGTGATATCACCATTACCAATAACAGGGATATTAACAGCTTCTTTAACAGCTTTAATGATACTCCAATCTGCTTTTCCAGTATATCCTTGACTTCTAGTCCTTGGATGAATACAAATAGCACTAGCACCAGCGCTTTCGCATACTTTAGCTACTTCAACAGCATTAATACTATTTTGATCCCAGCCACTTCTTATTTTAACAGTAACAGGGCATTTAACTGCTTTAACAACACTAGATACGATTTCTCTTATCTTATCAGGATTCTTTAATAGAGCACTTCCTGCTTGCGCATGAACAGCTACTTTTGGAACAGGACATCCCATATTAATATCAATAATATCGGGTTTCATATTCTTTTCAATATATTTAGCAGCGTTAACAAAAGTATCAACATCACTACCAAAGATTTGTTGCGCTATTGGTCTTTCATCATCTTCCATATAAAGCATATCTAATGTTTTCTTATTATCATAGAAGATCGCCTTATCACTTACCATCTCAGCATATATAAGGGCACAACCTTGTTCTTTTACTATTTTTCTAAAGGCACTATTACAAATACCTGCCATTGGTGCAAGAACTGTTTTACCTTTAATTTCAACATTACCAATAAAAGTACTCATAATGCCTCCTTTGACTACGAATTATACTAAATAATTACTTATTATTCAATAATATTATAAAACAAAAAAAAGAATGATTAAATCATTCTTTTATTTTGCAGCTGGATTTTTAATAATTTGACCAACTTCGATCAAATCAATATTCTTAATACCATTATATCTAGCTAGTCGATAACAATTAACTTTCCATGTTCTTGCGATTAATGATAATGTATCACCCCAAACAACTTTGTATTGTTTAGCTCCTACATAAGAGTTAATCTTAGTGTTCTCTTTCCATTCAACACCATTTCTCTTTAATAGCTTAACTGTCTTCTTTGGAGTTTCTTCTTTCTTATCTTCAGGTTTATTTTCCTTTTTGTCTGTCTCTGCAGCTTTCTTGTCATCTTCTTTAGTTTCGTCTTTCTTTTCACATCCAGCAACAAACGTGATAGCGAAAACTAATAATAATAGTAATATTGTTGTACCAAGCTTTCTAGATTTCATCTTATCGCCCCCGATCATTTTAGTACACTTTAAATATACCATAACGACCTATCTATATCAACGATTTTACAATAAAATGACATAGAAAAAGAAAGATTATTCATCTTTCTTCTTTTCTTCTTTTTTCTTGCCTTCTAGTTCATTTAATTCACGAACTAGTTCATCTTTATTCATTTTAGCATAGTTCTTGATATTTGCTTCTTTAGCTTTATCACGAAGTTCTTCAATTGATAAATCATCAAGGGTTGTCATATCAGGAAGCTCACCATGAGCTACTAAATAAGTAATATCTTCATTAGATAATGTTTCTCTTTCAAGTAATGCATTAGCAATTAAATGAACAAGTTTCATATTTTCTTTTAAGATCTTTGTAGCTCTCTTGTAACATTCATCCATAATCTTTCTGATTTCAATATCAATTTCATGAGCTACTGTATCAGAGAAATTACGTGTTTTGTTATAATCACGACCAATGAATATTGCTTCACTTTGTTGTTCTAATTGAACAGGACCTAAGTCACTCATACCATATTCAGTAACCATAGCACGCGCAATCTTTGTAGCCTTTTCAAAGTCATTATGGGCACCAGTACTAATTTCATGGAAATTAAGTTCTTCTGATACACGTCCACCAAGTAAGCCTGTAATTTGTTCAAGTAATTCAGTCTTAGTTTGAGTATATTTTTCTTCTTTTGGAACCATCATAGCATATCCACCAGCATAACTACGTGGAATAATTGTTACTTTTTGAACAATATTAGCACTTGATAGTTTTAGTCCAATAACAGCATGTCCTGCTTCATGATGAGCAATCATATTACGTTCTTTTTCTGTATATTTCTTACTTACCTTAGCAGGTCCCATAAGAACACGGTCTGTTGCTTCATCAAGTTCAGAGATTGTTATTAAATCTTTATTACGACGTACTGCAAGTAGAGCTGCTTCATTAAGTAAGTTCTCAAGATCAGCACCACTAAATCCTGGTGTACGTTTGGCAAGAGCTTTTAAACTAACATTCTTATCAAGAATCTTATTTCTTGCATGTACTTCAAGAATTTCTTCACGACCTTTAACATCAGGTAAGTTAACTGTTACTTGTCTATCAAATCTTCCTGGTCTAAGTAATGCAGGGTCTAATACGTCAGCACGGTTAGTTGCAGCAATAATGATAATTCCTTCATTAGCACCGAAACCATCCATTTCCGTTAATAATTGGTTAAGTGTTTGTTCACGTTCATCATGACCTCCACCTAAACCAGTACCACGTTGTCT
>JAEEGL016862836.1_pt1 | contig 20368 bp, 29 predicted proteins | sample 9134231 | NCBI WGS metagenome assembly JAEEGL01 (sample SAMN16246548, study PRJNA631951) | gut metagenome | biome: gut microbiome; feature: rumen; material: fiber-attached | host: Bos | place: Iran: Karaj | collected 2018-10 | reverse complement strand
CAATCCGAATCTTGGAACATCTGTTACTGTCGATTATCTGCTTGAAGAAATCGCAATCGCACACGGATCGCTTTCCAAGAAAGCAGAGTTTTTGACGAAGTATTGCAACATCAAGCAGAATTCATCAACGGCATGGTTTGAATTCGATGATGTGCAGAAATGTATGTCCGAAGAAATCACACTTGAATCCCTGCGATCTTCTTATGCCGTTGGTGGTGTTGACCTGTCGCAGACAACAGACCTTACAAGTGCGTGTGTGGTTGTCGAGAAGAACGGAATCCTACATGTTGTAAATCACATGTGGATGCCCGAAAACCGTCTTGCAAAAGGAACGGAAGAAGACGGTGTTCCATACGAAGCGATGATCAAGAAGGGATTTCTTTCCCTGTCGGGTGAATCATTCGTTGATTATAACGATGTGGTTGATTGGTTCTGTCGGTTGGTTGAGGAATTTGAAATCCTTCCTTTGTGGATCGGATATGATCGGTGGAGTGCAACCTTCTTCGTTCAAACCATGCAACAGAAACTTTTCAAAATGGACGATGTGCGACAGGGAACGAATCTAACACCTGTCATCCGAGAAGTTGACGGAATCGTGAAGGATCACAAGTTCCGTTTCGGGAACAACACCCTGTTCCAATCGCACCTGCTGAATTCCGCATTGAAGTCAGATGAAGAAGGATCAAAGGTTCGGTTGGTCAAGGTCGGCAAGAACACCCGAATTGATGGAATGGCATCCATGCTTGATGCAATGTGTGTCCGACAGGCACACTACAATGAAATCGGTGAACGTTTGAAAAACGAGGAGTGAAACATGGGTCTTTTCGATTACATTTTTAGACCTTCAAAAGCAAAGGAATCGCAGAAAGCATTGCACGATGCGAAAGGATATTTTCAGACCCTTACCGCATATCAACCTGTTTTCACGAATTGGTCGGGTTGCATCTATGAATCCGAATTGGTTCGGTCAGCGATTGATGCAAGGGCAAGACACATTTCCAAATTGAAGGTGTCTTTCACAGGATCAGCGAATCCGAAATTGCAAGCAAAGATGCGGTTAGCACCGAACAAGTTTCAGACATATTCGCAGTTCCTATATCGATGTAGCACGATCCTTGATAACACGAATAACCTGTTCATCACACCTGTGTTTGATGATTCAATGGTGATCACAGGATTCATTCCTGTCCTTCCGCAGAATTGCACCTTGGTTGAATATAAGGACGAACCGTGGGTCAGATATCAATTCGGAAATGGAAAGATCGGTGCGGTTCGTCTGAAGGAAACTGCGTTGCTGACGAAGTTTCAGTATAGGTCAGATTTTTTCGGTGAATCGAATCACGCATTGGACGAAACCATGAAACTGATTCATGTTCAAAACCAAGGGATCGAGGAAGCGGTCAAGAATTCCGTGACCTATCGGTTCATGGCAAGGATGGACAATTTTGCAAAGTCAAGCGATCTGAAGAAAGAACGTGAACGGTTCGTTGAAAGCAACATGGCAACAGGGTCTGATGGTGGTCTGCTTCTGTTCCCGAATTACTATTCGGACATTCGGCAAATCAATCAGACCGCATACACCGTGGATGCACCGCAACGTGAAGCAATCGAAGAAAATGTATATAACTATTTCGGTGTAAACAAGGATGTTCTTCAGAACAAAGCAACCGCAGACCAATTGGATGCGTTCTTTGAAGGGTGCATCGAACCGTTTGCAATTCAGATGTCGGATGCGTTGACAATGGCAATGTTTTCGGAACGTGAAAGAGCACAGGGATCAAGGTGCTTGGTCACAGCGAACCGTTTGCAATATATGTCAACCGCACAGAAAGTGCAGATGGCAAAAGAGTTGGGTGACCGTGGTGCGATCACGATTGATGAAATCCGTGAACTGTTCAATTATGATCCGTTGCCCGATGGGGCAGGTGCGTTCACACCGATTCGTGGTGAATATTATGATGTTCAAGGAGAAGAAACAGATGCCGATCAAGAGTGATAGAGAATACCGCAATCTTGCGGAAGTTTTAGCACCATCCGACAACATGGTGGTGCGTGGATATGCAACCACGTTCAATCAACCTTATATGCTGTTTTCAGATGGTGAAGTTGAACTGTGGGAGCAGGTTGACAGCAATGCATTTGCTGAAACGAACATGGCAGATGTGATCATGCAGTATGATCACGAAGGTCGGGTGTTCGCAAGAACTAAAAACAACACCCTTGTTTTGCGGAGTGACGAACATGGGTTAAACATCGAAGCAGACCTTGGTGGAACTACAATCGGAAGGGAACTGTTTGAGGAAATCAAAGGTGGGTACACCACAAAGATGTCTTTCGGGTTTACTGTGAAAGAAGATCGGTGGGAAACACGCAAGGAAGATGGAATCGACAAGACCTTGAGGACAATACTTTCCGTGGGTCGCTTATATGATGTGTCGGCGGTTTCCCTGCCTGCAAATGATGCAACGGTGATATCTGTTCGTAATCTTTCAGACGGAGTGATCGAAAGATTAAATGCGGAGCGACAGGAACAGAAAAGGCTTGCAGAACTTGCGGAAAAGCGAAACGCATTACTAAAACGAATCGAGGAGTCTATCAATGGAAATTAAAGAGATGGACATGGAGCAGGTCGAGAACCGCATGACCGAAATCAAGGTCGAAATTGCCGAAGCAGATGAAGCAAGGCTTGCGGAACTGACCGAGGAAATCGATGCATTGGAAAAGCGAAAAGCAGACATCCATGCGGAGATCGAGAACAGAAAAGCCGAGATCGCTGAAGTGGCGAAAGGCGAAGGACATGAAATTGAAAAAATAGAGGAAAGGGAGAAACCTATGGGAATCGAAGAAATTCGTAACAGCAAAGCATATATCGATGCATTTGCAAACTACATCAAGACAGGCAAAGACGATGAGGTTCGTGCTTTGCTGACCACCAATGCTACCGTTTCGGGTGCTTATCTGCCTGTTCCCGAAATCGTGGAAAGCAGAATCCGCACCGCATGGGATCGTCTTGGTCTTATGGCTCTTGTTCGCAAGACCTTTGCGAAGGGAAATCTGAAGGTCGGTTTTGAACTGTCTGCCGATGGTGCAGTTGTTCACAACGAAGGAACGAACGCACCGAGCGAAGAAGCATTGACCCTTGGTGTGGTCGAACTGAAACCCGAATCCATCAAGAAGTGGATCACCATTTCTGATGAAGCGTATGACATGGGTGGTGAAGAGTTCCTTTACTACATCTACGATGAGATCACCTATCGCATTGCGAAAAAGGCACAGGAACTTCTGATTGCGAAGATCACCGCATTGACCGCATCTGCAACATCCACCGCAGTTTCTGTCGGCATCGTTGATGATGGAGCACCGAGTCTGTCAATCGTTTCGGAATGTCTTGGCAAACTGTCTGACGAAGCATCTGATCCTGTCATCGTTATGAACAAGGGAACGTGGTCACAGTTCAAAGCGGCACAGTATGATGCGAAATATGCTGTCGATCCGTTTGAAGGTCTGCCTGTCTATTTCGACAGCACCATTCCTGCGTATTCTTCCACGGCAACCACAGGTGTGTGGCTTGTTGTCGGTGATTTCGGCAGAGGAGCACAGGCGAACTTCCCGAACGGGCAGGAGATCAATCTGAAGTTTGATGATCTTTCCCTTGCCGAGAAAGACCTTATCAAGATCGTTGGTCGGGAATATGTCGGTCTTGGTGTTGTCGGTGACCGTTGCTTCTGCAAAGTCACCATGCACACCTAATCTGATTGTATAAGGGGGAGCAGAGTATGCGAACAATGATCGCAATTCCCTGCATGGACATGATGCACACACCGTTCGTCATGTCCTTGACAGGTTTAAGGCTTGATGGTGATGTGAAGTTTGCATATTCTGCTTCTTCACTTGTCTATGATTCAAGGAATGGTCTTGCAAGGAAAGCAATTGTCGAGAAGTTTGATCAAATCCTGTGGTTGGATTCAGACATGGAATTCGATCCTGATTTGTACAAACGATTGAAAGCAGACATTGAAGAAGGTCGGGAAATGGTTTGCGGTATCTATGTGACACGCAAACCACCGATCAAACCTGTGATATTTGACAAATGCGGTTATGAACCGATGAATCAGAAAGAACTGAAACCAATTGCCCACACGATGTATGATTATCCGAAGGATGACATATTTGAGGTTGAAGCATGTGGATTCGGTGGTGTGCTGATGAAGGTTGACCTGCTTCGGGAAATAGAATCGAAGTATGGTCTGCCTTTTTCACCGATCCTTGGATTTGGTGAAGACATTTCGTTCTGTCTGCGTGTCAGAGAAGCAGGTCACAAGATATTCTGTGATTCAAGGGTGAAAATGGGTCACGTTGGGAATTACACCTACAAGGAGAATGACTATGTTACAAGCGGTTAAAATTGCGTTGAGAGTGGTTACAGATGCATACGATGCCGAAATCACCGCATTGATCAATTCGGCAATCGCAGATATTGGGATCACAGGAACGGATGCTGATTCGCTTGTTGATGATCCTTTGGTGACCCAAGCAATCAAGACATACGTTCGTTTGAACTTTGGTTCACCGTCCGATTATGACCGTTTAAAAAGGTCTTACGATGAACAAAAAGCACAATTGCAGACCTGTTCGGGGTATGGTCTATTATGAAGCGGTATGATGTGATTGAACTGATCAGCGAAGCACCTGCTGTGCATGGGGTGTTTGAACAACCTGTGCAGGAAACGAGGCAGGTGTTTTGCGAGGTTCGGAGCGTGACCCGATCCGAATGGTATTCAGCGAACGCACAGAACATCCAAGCCGACATCGTGTTCGTTCTGACGGTCGATGCTGACTATGAAAACGAAAAGGAATTGCTGTTTCACGAAAAGAAGTATCGTGTCATCAGAACCTACATGTCGGACGATGGGATCGAACTGACCTGCGAACTGTCACGTTATCCCGACACATCAAACGAGGTGATCGCCAAATGAACGAATTGCTTGATGCGTTGAACTTGGCAGGGTTGCAGGTTGCGTTGTATGCTTGGGATCGTCCACCAAAAGACGATTATGGTGTGCTTTCACTTTCCGAAGGAAATGATCTGATCGCTGACGGAATTCACGTTGAACGTGGTTCAGAAGGCTATTTAGACTATTTCACAAGGGATGTGACAGAAACACAAAGGAACACGATTGAAGCGATTCTGAACCGTTTCACAGCGTGGTATTTGAATTCTGTGCAGTATGAGGAAGACACACACTACATCCATTATGAATGGAAGTGGTCGATTCATGGCTAAATTCAAATTCAATTGGGAAGGTCTGAACGAGTACATCGAAAAGATCGACAAGTTGGGCAACACACAAGGATACATCAAACGTGCTGTGTTTGACGGTGGTGCTGTCATGCGACAGGCGATCTTGACACAGGTGGAAGGGTTGCAGGTTGGCAAAGGTGGACATGTGACCGAGGTTCAAAAGCAGGGTCTTCTGTCAAGTTTGGGTTTCACAAAAATGAAAACGGCAGACGGAAAGACATACACGAAACTTGGTTTCGATGGATACAATGCAGACGGACAACCGAACCCGATGATCGCAAACATTGTGAATTCGGGAACAAGCAAATACAAAGCAACGCATTTCATAGACAAGGCAATCAGAGCATCAAAAGAACAGGTATATCAAGCAATGGAAAAAAGGCTTGATGAAGACATTGAAACAACGATGAAAGGAAAATAAATCATGGCAAACGGAAGAGTGCTGACAGGATTTTCCCTGCCGTATGTCGCATTATACACCGCATCTTCGGGGAGTGTGACATATTCTTCGGGTCAGATTCTTGCAAGGGGTGTTTCGGTATCCCTTGAAGTTGAATCGGCATCCGATGACAACATTTTCTATGCTGACAACGTTTCCGCAGAAGTAGTTGCAGGACAGTTCACAGGTGGTTCTGCAACGTTGACCGTGGATGGTCTGCTTCAGAATGCAGAAAAACTTCTGCTTGGTCTGCCGACAGCAGGTGCAGACGGTTTCACACCTTACGGTGATTCACAGAGCATTCCCTATGTCGGTCTTGGGTTCATTTGCAGATACATGTCGGATGGTGTCACATCTTATGTGCCTGTCATTCTGACGAAGTGCAGAGCGAATCAACCGAACCTTGAAGCGAACACGCAGGAAGAAGAGATCGATTGGCAGACCCAAGAGATCGAATTTTCTGTGCTTCGTGATGATTCATCGAATCACACATGGAAACTTGTCGGAACGGCAAAGACCACCGAAGCATTGGCAGAAAGTGATATCAAGACCAAGTTTGGTATAGCAGGTGGCAACGTTTGACGGTAAAGGGGGAGCAACATGAAAATCAAGGGAAAAGACATCGGTTTCGCATTGACGGTTGGGGCATCCATTGAACTTGCAAGGATATGCCCGAACAATGACATCACCAAGATCGGTGACCTGTTCGGGGAGAATTATCTTTCCAACATGGAGAACATCGTGAAGTTCATCACGATCATGTCGAAGGGATTCCGTGATGCTGAAGCATTAGAAGGTCGGAAGGTCGATGCATTGACCGAAGAGCAGGTCAAAGCGTTAAGACCCGATGAATTGACCACGCTGATGAACGAAGCGATGGGATCGTTTCGGGCAGATGGAAAAGGCGAAATCGATGCTGATTCAAAAAAAGAAGCAAGGGGAGAGATGTAAATCTTTCCCCTGCTTGGTTTATCTTCTATGGAAGGTACGAATTCGGCATGACAAAAGCACAGGTCATGGGTTGCCGATATGGTGAATTCATGGACATGCTGTCATGCTTGGCGATCTACAAAGGATTCGCAAAAGAGAAACATCAAATGACATTTGATGAAATTCTTTCGTTGAGGTGATCACATGGCAGGTGGGGTGTCAATCGGACCAAGGATAGGGATCGATGGGGAATCCGAATACCGAAAATCAATACAGAATATCATCGAGCAAGGGAAACTTCTTCAGACCCAAATGGAGAATGTCGGAAAGGGGTTCGATGAAGCAAACACCGACACTGAAAAATATGAAGCAACATCCGCACAGTTGGGGAAGCAGATTGAGAACCAAAAGAAACTGATTTCCGAACTTGCCGACATGGTGCAACGGTCTGCCGATCTGCATGGTGAGAACGCAACCGAAACGATCAAATGGTCGCAACAGTTGGAAAAGGCAAAGGGTGGTCTTTCCGACATGGAAAAGAACCTTGCCGATCTGAACAACGGTGAAAATGCATACAACGAACAGACCGATGAAGCAACGAAGAAAACATCTGCGTTCGGTGATGTGCTGAAAGCAGAACTGATCAGCAAGGCAATCATCGAAGGTGTAAAATCCCTTGCGGAAGGTTTCAAGAAGGTCGGTGAAGCGATCACAAGTGCGTTCACGGATTCAGTTCAATGGGCAGACGAATTGAACACCCTTGCACAAAAGACAGGTGTTTCCACGGAAAAACTGCAAGAGTGGGAGTATATGGCATCCCTGCTTGATGTCGATGTCAACACGTTGACCGCATCAAACACGAAACTGATCAAAACGATGGCATCCGCACAAAGCGGTTCTGCATCTGCATCCGAAGCATTTGCACAGTTGGGTGTGACATATCAGAACACGGACGGATCGCTTCGTGCATCTGATGAGGTCATGTTTGAAGTGATCAACGCATTGGGTGGTGTCGGAAACGAAGCAGAGCGTGATGCGTTGGCAATGCAGATATTCGGGAAATCTGCAATGGAATTGAATCCATTGATCAAAGCAGGTGCTGACGAAATCAATGCATTGGCACAAGAAGCACATGATGTCGGGTATGTCCTTGATTCTGATGCGGTTGGTGCATTGAACAGAACACAGGATGCAATGGACAGGATGAAGAACGCAGGTGATGGTCTACAAAGACAATTATCCGCACAATTCGCACCTGTGGTTGCAGATGCGTTTGAAGCGGTCATTCCTGTCATCAACAAATTCGGGTCAACCATTGCAGATGTGTTCAAGGGGAACAAGACGGTTGCTGATTTCGTTGATGAGGTCATGGATTCAATCGAGAATCTGATTTCAAACTTTGAAAAGAACGCACCGCAATTCCTTGCCCAAGGCGAAAAACTTCTGACATCATTGGTCGAAGGTATTCAGAGGACAGTTCCGAAACTGATCGCTTTGGTTGTTCCTATGATCAATCGGTTGGCACAGACATTCATTTCCAACCTTGGCACGATCCTTGACACAGGAATCAAGATTCTGATCACGATCATCAACGGAATCACACAGGCATTGCCACAATTGATTCAGCAGATTCCGACAATCATCAGCACGATTGTGACCGTCCTTCTGAAGAACATGCCCGAAATCATCAAGGCAGGTGTGCAGATCATCGTTGCTTTGGTGCAGGGCATTATTCAGATGATCCCGAATCTGATCCAATCAGCAGGACAGATTCTGAAGGCTATATGGGAATCGTTGAAGGATGCACCGAGGATGATGCTTGACATCGGCAAACAGATCGTGCAGGGCATTTGGTCGGGCATATCTAACACGTTCGGATGGATCAAGGACAAGATTCGTGGATGGGTCGGTGATGTCCTTGGTTTCTTCAAGAAAATGTTCGGCATCCATTCACCGTCAAAGGTCTTTGCGGATGTGATCGGTGCAAACCTTGCATTGGGCATCGGGGAAGGATTCGATGACGAGATGGGTGCTGTCGCACGAAGCATGACCGATGCGATCCCGATGTCATTCGGCATGTCGGGTTCGGGGTCTTATCGTCAGACGAACCTTGGTGGTGTGAACATTACCGTGAACGGTGCGGAAGGGCAGAACGTGCAGGAACTTGCAGACGAAATCATGTTCAGAATGCAAACGGCAGTTAGCAGAAGGGAAATGGTGTTCGCATGATCACTTTCAATGGAACAAGTTCAGATTCAATCGGTGTCATTGTTGAACGCATCCCGAATCGGTTCATCCCGACACGCAGGTTCTTGGAACAGGAAGTTGCAGGAAGGAACGGAAACGTTCTGATCACAGACCGATCATTCCCGAACGTGATGCAGGAATATGAAGTGTATTTGTCTGCCGAATCACAGGGTCTGCCGAGCGTAGCAAGAGCATGTGCGGAATGGTTATGCACACCGACAGGTTATGCGGTTCTGACCGATTCCTATGACACAAGCGTGTTCCGTGAAGCGTTTCTTGTCGATGGGTTCAACGTGGAAAATTCGCTGAACAAATTCGGAAGGGCAACGATAACATTTTCATGCAAACCGCAAAAGTTCCTGCTGACAGGTCAGACACCGACAACGGACACCACGCTGACCAACCCAACACCGTTTGATGCAAGACCTTTGCTGACGGTTTCGGGGTCGGGAACGATTGCGATCAATGGCACAGAAATCGAGGTGCTTGAAACCGTTTCCGATTTCGACATTGATTGCGAAAGCATGAACGCAGAAGACAACACCAAAATCTTCTGTTTGGATTTCCCTGTGCTGACAGCAGGAACAAACACGATCACGAAGGACAACACGATTACGGTTCTTGAAATCACACCAAGGTGGTGGACATTATGATCCTATTGTTCAACCATGACGAAACAACATTTGAAACGAACGGCATCGGAGCATTATCTGATGCCGTTTCTTGCAATGTTACGGAAGAACGCAATGGAATGTTTGAATTGGAAATGATCTATCCGATTTCGGGGGTTCACTATTCTGACATTCAGTATCGATCAATCCTGTTCTGCAAACCGAATCCGTATGATGCACCGCAACCGTTTCGTGTTTACCGAATCACAAGACCGTTGGACGGAATGGTGACGGTCTATGCCCAACACATCACCTATGATTTGACAGGAATCCCTGTCAGACCGTTTGAAGCACACACCCTTGAAGCGGTCTTCACCGCATTGGTGACGAATTCAGCGATCAACAACATTTTCACCTATTCAACGGACAAAGACATCCACATGGTCGGTGATGTGATCACGCACGTTCCCTATTCTGCGAGGTTCATTCTTGGTGGAATGCAGGGAAGTGTTCTTCAGACCTTTCAAGGCGAATACAAATTCGACAGGTTCAATGTCGCATTGCTGACGAACCGAGGATCAAACAACGGTGTGACCCTGCGGTATGGGAAGAACCTTGTTCGGTTGGAACAGGATGAAAACTTCTGCGATTTGTACACAGGGGTTGCACCTTATTGGGTCGGTGATGATCGTGCGGTTGTCCTGCCCGAAACGGTTGTGTTCGTTGGTGGATCATACGATTTTGAACGCATCCTGTCCTTGGATTTGTCTGACAGGTTTGAAACTGAACCAACGCAGGATCAGTTGCGATCCTTGGCACAGGCATACATCGAAGCAAACAACATCGGTTTGCCGAACGCATCCGTGACTATTGACTATGCTATGGACACCGAAATCCAATCTGTTCACCTGTGTGACACGGTGTCCGTCATTTACACGGCATTGGGTGTTCAAGCAACGGCAAAGGTGGTCAAAACGGTTTATGACGAACGGTTGAACCGTTACAAATCCATCACCCTTGGGAGCATCCGAAGCAACCTTGCAGACACCTATGCGAACCAATATCAGAATCTTACGAAACGCATCCGAAGCATCGAAGCAGACTATGCCACAGACGGTGAGGTGCGTGAGATCGCACAGGAAGAAATCCGAAACGATACCACCATCATTCAAAGGGCAGAAGAGATCATTGCCACAGCGATGGAAGAATATGTCAGAACATCGGATTATGAAACCTTCTATAACTATGTCATGACGAACCTTTCGGTCTTGGCAGGTCAAATCAACATCGGTTTTGAGAACGTTGACAGCACCATATCCACATTGAGTGGAAACATGGAACAACAGTTCACGCACATCGCTTCGTTCATCCGTCTGCTTGCCACCATCAGCGAAGGTGGAGTGATCACGCAGGAAGGTGGTATCGTTCTTGGCGAAAGTTCATCCGAGATCAAACTGAAACTTGAAAACGATATTCTTTATTTCTTCATGGGTGACGAAGCAATCGTTCAGAATCCGATTGCATGGTTCTCACAGAACCAATTGCATGTCAACAACAGCACAATCGAGAATCTGACCCTTGGTCATTCGTCAGCATACTTGGATGCAAGGATCGTTGGCGAAGGTGACAACATCTGCGTTCTTTGGTCGGGGAGAATCTAACATGTCAAAAACGTACACAATTATACCAAGCATCAATGCAGGACGAAGGGATTCCCTTGCAGACTATTGGACAAATATGATGCAGGGTGACAACGGTGGTCTTGTTGTCGGATATTCAAAGTATGGATACACATCAAACCAATATCGTGCGGTGAACTTCCTGCTGTCAGCATCTGACAAAGCACAGTTTAGTGGAAAGACCATCACAAGCATCGTCCTGCGGATAAAGGTTTCATCGGGAACAATCGGTTCTGTCAATTACGCATACCGTGTCCGTTATAAATACAACGATGTCGCAACCACAACATCATCATCGGATGCGTGGTCATCGGGCAACGCAGAAGGAACTGCGTATTCAGACACCGATATTGCGGTTTGGAGCAACGGTCAATCATCGGGAACAACAACGATCCCGACAAACACCGTCCACGATTTTGACCTTGGCACAACACTTCCTGCAAACGGTTATGTCATAGCAGGAACGAGGTCAATGACCGCATATATGATCCTTGCCGAAGCAAGCATCATCGTGACCACGAACGAAACGCAGAAAACACTTTCCTACAACGCAAACGGTGGTGCGAATCCACCTGCCACGCAGACAGGGTATTCTAATCCAAACACATCTTACACGTTCACGGTCAGCAATTCGCAACCGACACGGACAGGGTTTGAATTCGTCAATTGGAACACGGCATCTGACGGATCGGGAACGAGCAAGACAGGTGGTCAGACGATTGCGGTCAGTTCATCCACCACGTTATACGCACAATGGAACGCATTGAAATCCACGCTGAACACGATTTCAGCAGGAACAATCGGTTCAACGGTCACGGTGTCTTGGACAGCAAAAGGATCGTTTCAGCACAAACTGAAATTCACGTTGGGATCATCCACCACATCCGAGGTCACGATTTCGGCAGGAACGAATTCCTACACGTTCAGCATACCATCGTCATGGTTGAATCAGTTGCCGACAACCACATCGGGAACGGCAACGGCAACCTTGACCACATTGGTTGATGGAAGTTCAATCGGAACGGATTCAAAATCATTCACGGTAAATGTTGCATCGTCCGTTGTGCCAAGCATCGGAACGGTGACAGCAACGAAGGTGAATATCAATCCAACGGTTGAAGCGTGGAACATCTATCTGCAATCCTATTCACAGGTGAAAATCACCGCAAACAGTTTGACAGCAGGAACAGGTGCATCCCTTGCAAGCATTCGTTTCACAGGTCAAAACATGGACACAACCTTGTCTGTTTCGGGAACGAGTGCGAACGCAACGAGCAACACGATCACGGCATCGGGTTCGCTGACCTACACCGTCAAATTGACGGACAGCAGAGGACGAACGGCAACCAAGACCGTCAGCATATCCGTCACGGCATACCAACCACCAACGGTCACAAGTTTCCAAGGGTGGAGATGTGATTCTGATGGAACGGTGAATCCAATCACAGGTGAATCGCTGAAAGCAAATGTTCAGTTCACTTACACGCAAGTTGGCACGAACGCAATCACGAACACCTTGTCATATAAAAAGACCACAGAACAATACTACACCACAGCAGGAACGAATGTCGCATCCAACAGCACAACCTTGTTTGCTGTGGATTCGGCAGATGTGGCAAGCACCTACAATGTGCAATTTTACATCGTGGATTCGCTTGGTGCATCATCCACGCTGAACATCACGATTTCGTCCGTTGTCGGCATCGCATTCGGCTTAAAAAATGACAGAGCAAGGTTCGGTGGTGCGGTTCGTCAAGCAGGGTTAGAAGTCGATTGGAACACGCAATTCGATGGTGTTGTCGATGTAGTGAACCGAAGATGCTATGCGAACTTGCCAAGTGCAGGATGGTATAGGGTCTTAACATTTCACGGTCAAGATGCATCTGCGATAAAGGGTTCAAGAGGTCTTGAAATCCGTTTGAACATTCAGCGTGTAGGTGAGAATCATAGTATTACGTTCAGAACCGTTGGCGAGAATCTTGTTTATTGGACGGATGAAACAAGCAAATCTTCAACGATGCTTGTCAATCAAATTCGCTACAATTACAACGAATCAGCGGTTGAGGGATACATTGATATTCACTACACATATTCGCAATCAAGGTTGACGGGTGTTGATTTTGATGTTCACACATCGATATTGGTTGAGCAAGGATATGTAACCGCAAATAGTCTTGAAGCGGTTGCAGATTCACCGAGTGGCGAAACGATTATGACAACATATTCGTTTACTGCTAATGGTTACGTTTCGAATCAAGCAATTTTGACAGGATACGGTGATTTGTCACAGACAGGAGAAACAATCACAGAAGTACCGTCTGCGGTGTCCGTTGCGAACACCACGAACAAAACGGTTGCATCAATTACAATGAGCACAGGATGGTGGATGATTCTTTGGGTCGCACGTTTCGCAAACAATGCAACAGGGATGAGGCTTGCGTTTTTGAGTAGCACAGCAGATTCGTCAAGCAGATTCTCGATTCAAGGCACAGACGCATCGAATGCGGTTGACGGTGATTTCACATTTCTTCATGGCTATGAATTGGTGCAAAACACATCACAGAGAACACTATACTTGAATGCTTATCAAAATTCGGGTTCGTCTATGAACGTATATGCAAGAATCTATGCGTTTAAGGTTATTGGATAAGGGGGTCAAATATGTTTTGGGTAGTTGAGATTCAGCAATGGGAGAATGGCACATGGCACAGCACCACGTTTCAGTATGAGGACAGAAACCATGCCGAAGCGAAGTTTTATGCCATATTGAGTGAAGCATCCGTGGCAGAAATTCCTGTGAACGGTGCGGTGCTATTTGATGACAAAGGAGTCTATTACCGCAGAGAGGTCTATGACAGGAGATCAGAATCATGATTCAGTACACCACACCAACATTCGTATTAACATTGCCCGAAACGGTTGATTTGACCTTGGTGCAGAACCTTTATTTCACGCTGACACAGGGAAAGACGGAACTGCAAAAAGCAGGGGATTCCCTTGTTGTCGAAGGGCAGACCGTGAGCGTGTATCTTTCGCAGGAAGAATCGGGAAAGTTCACGAACGGCAAAGCATCCCTGCAATTGAATTGGGTATATGCAAACGGAGCAAGAGCATGTTCGACAATCGTTGCCGTGGATGTAGGTCGCAACCTTTTGGATGAGGTGGTGGTGTAAGTGTCCACCATCGAAATCCCGATCAAGGTCAATTTACAAGTCACCGAATCCGTCCAACAGTTCAATCTGACGGTGGAAGAAAGCACCGAATCGGTCAATCTTGATGTTGAAACGGCAATCGTCACATCGACAACCGAGGATTATGACGGTGACACAGAAGCAACACCGACAAACGAAGAACAGGTGTTCAGCATGGGGAACAAACGTGTTCTGAACGATTTCGTGGTTCACGCTATTCCCCACAATTACGGTCTGATCACATACAACGGTCAATATATCACAGTTTCATAAAAGGAGCAGAAACATGGCACAGAATGTAGTCATCAATGAGATCACCTATTCCAACGTACCAAAGGTAGCAATCCCGAAATCGGGATCGGGAACGGCAGAATTCTATGATGTATCCGATGCAACCTTGGACAATGCAAACAAAATGCTGTCGGGTGTCACCGCATACGGTGGGAACGGAACGAAGTACACAGGGAACATTTCAAGCAAATCTGCACAGACATATACACCAACCACAAGCGATCAGACGATTGCTTCGGGAGTCTATCTGTCGGGAGCACAGACCGTCAAAGGTGATGCGAACCTTGTTGCATCCAACATCGCAAAGAACGTTCAAATCTTCGGTGTCACAGGCACACTTTCTTCACCTGTCATTTCGCAGGACAGCACAACGAAAGTTCTTTCGATTTCATAACAAGGGGGTGGGGTGAATGGCACACCCGAACATCGAATTGATGGGTGCGGTTTATCCGACCGTTCCTGCTGTCACCCTGCCGAAACAGGGTGGTGGCACAGCAACGTTCATGGACACGGCAGATGCAACAGCAACGGCAAGTGTGATCAATGTCGGGTCAAGTGCTTATGTGAACGGTGTCCTTGTCAACGGATCGCAGGTGATTCAGACATACTACACAGGATCATCGAATCCGTCTGCATCCCTTGGACAGAATGGTGACATTTATTTGAAGGTGGTCTGACATGCCGACAATCAGATTGACATGTACACAAGTTTACAATTCTGCAGGAACAACATATCTGACAGTTGCTGATTCCGTGAATATGCTGACGAACTGCGATTCTACCACATACGGAACAATCACAAACATCTACGCATCAACGAGCAACAGATATGCGTATCTTCAGAACTTTAATTTCAGTGCTGTCCCATCGGATGCGGTGGTTACATCGTTCACAATAAAGTTGAAAGCATCCGAAACAGGTGCGTATTCAAATCGACCACGGATTTGCAACAACACAACAACGTTGACGGGTTCTTCCAGCACAATCGGCACAACGGCGAATGTCATCACGTTCACGGGTGTCACCGATTCATGGGAAACCATAAAGGGTTATGGAAACAATTTCAGAATCCGAATCAATTGCAGACGAGCACAAAGCGGAACGGAAGCGGTCATCAATGTTTACGGTGCGGAAATCGAAGTTGAATACAAACTTCCGTCAAACATAACAACCACGCTGACAGGTGACGGAACGATTGACCCTTCGGGAACGGTTTCGGTGTTTGACGAGGATGAGTTCACGCTGACCATCACACCATCGAACGCATCCGATACGGTGACAGCAACGAAAGACGGTTCTTCCGTCACGCTGACAAGGCATGAAGGTGGAGAGGTCGAAGATTCAAACGTGCTTGGTGCTTACCACCTTGTTTCGGGCGGTTTCAATGGGCAGGGTGCAAGTTATTTTCAAGGCATTGTCGGTCACGGACACACCGCAACACAGACCACATCGAATTATTATTCAAGTGGAAGTGGAACGCAAGCGGTCTTTCAGTATGATGTTTCGTTCGATGATGTTCCGAGCAACGCAACGATAAAATCGTTGTATATGATGGCAAATGGACACGCAGAAAGCACATCACAATCTTCGGAATATATGTGTGTGCAACTTAAAAGCGGTTCGACCGCATTGTCTGCACAGTACAATTTCAAATCGGCAGGAACGAGCAATAGCACACAAACCATCAACGCAACCACGCTTCCAACGGTAGCGCAGTTGGAATCCCTTGTTGTCGAATGCACATTGGGCTATTACGGTGGCGCGATAAACGGTGTCACGGTGTTCCTAACGTATGAGGTGAGTGGGGTTTGGTACACTTACACTTACACGGTCAACGGTGATGCCACGATTGCCGTTGTGATCGGTTCATCGGGTGACACCGACAAGATGTTCATCAAGGCGAATGGTGCATGGGCAGAGGTTTCTGCGGTCTATGTCAAGACGAACGGCACATGGGTTCAGCAGACAAATCTGCGAAACATTTTCAACACTTCGGGAAAGTATGTGAAGGTGGAAACATGAAAGGGAACATCAGCGAATTCTGCGATTATCTGATCGCACAGATCGGTCAACCTTATGTGTGGGGTGGTCAGCATCTCAAACTGACACCCGAAAATTACGAAGCGGTCATCACCCGAAGGGAATCTGATCCTGTTTACCGTTTGCAAGCGATCAGTTATTGCAAAGCAAGGTTCGACATGGGTGCGGTTGTTTTGTATGCGTATGATTGTAGTGGCTTGGGGATGTATTGGTTGCAAAGCAACAAAATCCTTCCGCACGATCTGAACGCAAATTCCATGTGGAAACTGTGCGAAGAAACCGACACACCGAAGCGTGGTGATTGGGTATTCCGATTCAATGGTGAAAAGGCATCACACATCGGTTATATGATCAGCGATACCGAATGCATTCATGCGAAGGGCAGATCATACGGTGTTTGCCGTGAGAAGTTCCGCAAGGAATATTGGCACAAGGTCGGCATTCCTTCCTGCATGGATTTTGATCCCGAACCCGAACCACCGACACCACCCGAACCACATCCTTACAAGACGGTCAAGGTCATTAGAAAGTGCAGGGTAAGGGCAGGAAACGGAACGCAGTTCAAGACCCTTGCGATTGCTTACAAGGGAAATGAATTCCCAATGATCGGACAGGACGAGCGTGATCCCTATTGGTACATCATCGAATGGAAAGGACAGCAAGCGTGGATCACATCGAATTCACGCTACACGGAAGAACTATGACAAACGAAATCATTCTTGCGTTGATCGCATCTGGAACAATCGCAACGGTCTTGAATCTGATCGTTGTCGGAATCAAGGAATTCATTGACAGGCGAAGAGGTCTGAAAGCATCCATGCGGATCATCTTGGATGACCGTCTGTGTTGGCTTGCGGAAAAATATCTTCGGGAAGGTGAAATCACACAGGCGAATCTGAAGATATACACCAAGATGCATGAAGCATATAAACACCTTGGTGGGAATGGGTATCATGACAAACTGATCGAAAAACTTGAAAAGTTACCAACGAAAGGAGAATCCTAATGGAGAAACAGAACAGATTTCGGTCTTGGGCAGTATGGGTTTCCGCAATCGGTGCAGTATGGGTGATCCTGTCTGCATTCGGTCTTCCGCAGAAGTGGGGCATTTCTGATGCCACGTTTAAGACCGTCCTTGATGCTGTTGGCACGATCCTTGTCGGTTTCGGAATTCTGAACAATCCGACAGACAAAACACATTTCTGATCAACCTTTGAATGGGATCATGCTCCCCGATCCTGTTCATTGACCCTGCTTCGGCAGGGTCTTTTTTTATTTCAAAAAATTCTTCAAGAAAATGAAAATTGGGGGATTGACAGATAAATAATATCATTGTACAATGATAGGGAAGTAATTGATAAGGAGATTGAAACAATGATCATCATGAAAAGCGAAAAAGCAAAGGCATACAAGGCAATCGAAAAGGCAACAGGCATCAAGTGCGATATCACAGGTGCAGGGTGGAAAGACGGAGATCAGAACGATGAAGTTTTGAAGAACTTCACGGAAGTAAGATTTGAAATGTGCAACAGCAAGACAGGACGGTTTGTCGGATATGTTGTGATGCAGATCGTCAAGTTTGATCGCAGAAGATCATGGGTCAGTTCTGTCGAAGCATAACGAACCGAATCCCTTGCGGTAGGTGGTTAGACCGCATCACTAATGCTACCGAGGTCGGTCACAAGTCCGAGTAAAAGCAGAGTGGTGAATCAATGATGAAGGAGAAATGCAATGGCACGCTACACAATCGATTATTGTTCCGCACCGACAGGGTACGGATGGAGAGAAAAGACCGACAGCATCACCGAGGTCAAGAAAATCATCCGATCCGAATCTTACGGAAGATGCATCACCGCATCCGTCAGCGTTTGGGATAGCAAGGTGAAGGATTTCATCTTCGACAAGGATGCGATGTGCTACAAACCAAGGATCGACAAAATCAATTAAGGGGGATATGATGATGAAATACGGTGCTGAACTGATCAAGGAACTTGAGGACGAAATCGTTCTGATGAAGAAAGCAATCGCTGACCGCATGGATCGGATCGACAGATGCGAAACCGATTGGGATGATTGCTTCATTTCACAGCGTTGTGAAGAACGTGGAATCCGCAACAACGTGGACAAGATCGAATTGATCAAGAACGGTGGTTGTGCGTGGTTCACAGAGTATGCCACGATTGAAGGACAGTTGGTAAAGGCACGTTGGTGCAACACCAAATTCGGTGACACCCTTCGTGCGGAACTTCCCGATGGATCGGTTGTGTGGACGAAATCGCTGACCAACAAGGGTCTTGCGAAGAAGGGTCTGAAGATGGTCAGATGTCTTCGTCCTGCTTGGTTCTGCTTCAGATCATCGGGAAGTGGGATGTGCGGTGTGTATTCGGGTGACTACGTTGAATTCCCTTCGGATGTGAACTATGCGACAGGCGAACGTGCAAGCACCGAACCAATTGAAATCAAAGATTTTGAATAATAGGCAATAACCTTGACGGTGGGATGGTTAAACCGTACAATATCGAAAAGGAGATTTTGAAAGATGGCACAGGTTGCAAAGATTAGGAACTACATCGTATTGTCCGATAAAAATGGAATGTACACGGTCAAAAAGAAATACTATTCTGCGGTTGACTATGGTTGGCACACGAAAACACTTTTCAAGTGTGAAACCCTTCGTGATGCGGTGCTGTGCATCGCAGACTTGGACGATTTCGACAAGAGGTGATCACATGGATTCCGAAGCAGAACGCAGAGCAAAGGTCAGATATCAGAAGAAGGTCATGCGACAGGTCAGTTTGAAACTGAACATGAACCAAGACAAGGAATTGATTGATAAACTTGACAGGGTTGGAAACGTGCAAGGCTATATCAAATCATTGATCAAGCAGGACATCGAAAAGAACGGATGACACCGTTCTTTTTTTATGCTATAATCAACCTTTAGAAAGGAGATACGGCAGATGGTTAGACCTTCCGAAAATCACCGTGGGGTGACCATTGAAAGGTCATAAGAAGTGAATGTCGAATGTTCCGTCATCCTGTGGAACTATATAGTCAATCACACTTCGCCATGCGTTCTTTTTTGCCGTTCTTGGTGCTTCAAGGTAGTATTTCTTCCATCCGTCTGAAAGTAGTGTTTTAGCGTGTTTAGGTGCGTTCTGCGGTGTCATCTGCGATTCGATTTCTGATCGTTTCTGATCATACACCTGTCGGGTGATCCGTCCTTCGATATATAATTCATTCAATCTGTCGAACTTTGCTTTGAGTGAAGCAAGGTTCGCTTTTTTTATTTTTGGGGTCACGGTCACTTCCTTGGTGGCAAGGTCATCAAGGATGTGATCGAGCAGGTACGATTCCAATTTCATTTCGGTCACAGAATGGGAGAAATCGCACATGTGATCAACATGCCGTTTGCACCGATAGTATTTCCATTTCTTGATACATGTTCCAACCAATTTTCGCCCACAGGAAGGGCAGACGATCAGAGAAGTGAACAGATATACATCCGTTGCTTTCGGTGTGTAGTTCCGTTTCTGACGAAGCACCTGCACCTGTTCCCACACATCCCTGCTGATGATCGGTTCGCAATAGTTGTCGACACCGTGAAACCGTCCTGTGAACGTTTCGCATTTCAGCAT
>JAEEGL016576938.1_pt1 | contig 20368 bp, 15 predicted proteins | sample 9134231 | NCBI WGS metagenome assembly JAEEGL01 (sample SAMN16246548, study PRJNA631951) | gut metagenome | biome: gut microbiome; feature: rumen; material: fiber-attached | host: Bos | place: Iran: Karaj | collected 2018-10 | reverse complement strand
ATTTCAATAGTCTGATATTTAAATTTTAAATTTTGAATCATCATTATATATAATCTCTATTAATTAATATTCATATATATATATTATTTATTTATAAAATATAGAATTAAAATTAATTATTTTGTTCTTTAAAAAAAAAATAACAATATTAAAATATAATTATTATTTTACTTTCAATTTTATGAGTGGATTTACTAATAATAAAATTGAAATTGAATTTAAAAAATTAAAAGAAATTCAAGATAAAACTGAAGAATCATATAATAAAATAATGAATGATTGTCTATTTAATAATTTTCAAAATATTGAAAATACTATTAAATTAATAAAACAACAATTTGAAGAAATAAAAAATAATTTCTTAAATGAATTAAAAAAAAATATTGAAGAAATAAATAATAATAGCAATAAAATTATGCAAAATAATCAATTTACAATTGAAAATAATATTATATCATTTGAAATTCTTGGTTCAAAAATAATAAAAGAAGAAATAAAATCATTAAATAAAAATAATAAAATTGATATTGAAGAAAAAATAAAAGAAGATAAAAAAATAGAAGAAAAAAATGAAGAAACAAATAAAGAAATAGAAACAAAAGAAATAGAAAAAAAAGAAGAAAATAAAAAAGAAGAAAAAAAAGAAGAACAATTTCAAAAAAAAGTAGAACAAAAAATAAAAACTAAAACTCCAGAAGAAATAATAGAAGAAATAAAAAAGAATTTATCAAATGAAGATAAAGGAGAATTTCTACCACCAATAATAGAAAAAAATCAATTATCAATATCAAATGCTTTAAATGAAGGAGTAATGGAAGAAGATTCAAAAGATTCTTCAAATTTTGAATTTTTAATGTTTGATTTAGAAGTATATTTAAATCAATATAAAGGTCAAGTTTTTGATGATGAAAATAATAATGAAATATTAGATATAATGAATCCAAAACATAATAAACAAGAAATAAATAATAAAGATAATTTCAATCATAACAAAAATAATGATATAAATACTCCTAATGGTAATTTAAATAATAATTTATTAAATGATTTAAAATTAAATCCAAATATTATTAAAAATAAAAATAATAATAATCCAAAATTAAAAGAAATATATAAAAAATATAAAAACAATATTCCAAAAAATGAATTAGAAGAAGAAATAAAAAAATTAGATTATAAAGAAAGAAATTTAATAGAATTTTCATGTTTTTATCCAAATTCAAATCACTATAATACATACAATATATATTTAAAAATAAAAGAAAAAATAGATTTAGAAAAAAAACTTCCATTATTATTTTCATTTATAAATATACCTCCCTTTTCATATATAAGTGGAGGAAGAGATTCAAATGCAAAAGAATTAAAAAATATAATAAGAATTCAAAGAATAGGAGAAAATAATTGTGAATATAAAGAAATGACAAATTTAAAGAAAGCACGTTCAAATCATACTTCAATTTATATTCCATATTCAAATTCAATAGTATTTATATCAGGAACAAAAACAACAAGTTGTGAAATATTAAATTTAAATAATAATAAAATTAATGATTTAAAAGATTTACATATTCAAAGAGAAGGTGCTTCTCCTTGTTTATTTAATGAAAGTATTTTATATGTTTTCTTTGGTTATAATACTAAAAGTGAAAAATATATTACTTCAATTGAAAAAATTGATTTAAAGGAACCAAAATCTAAATGGGAAGAAATTACTTTTAAAATAACTTCAAGTAATATGAGTTTATATCAAAAACAAAATTTATCTTGTATTCCTTATTCAATGAATAATAAAGAAGGAATTTTATTAATTGGAGGTATTGGTAATAATGGTATGGAATCTAAGGAAGTTTTATATTATTGTACTAATACTAAAACAATTTCTGTTTTTCAAAATCTTAAATTTCCAAGTTCATATACTAATTTATCTTTTATTAATTATGGTTTTGATTCTTATGATGATGTTTATAATTTAACTAATTTTGGTATTTTAATAAAATATGATCAAATAAAAGAAGAATTTACTCCAATAATGCTTTAAAAAAATTATTTAATTTATTATTAAGGTATTCAATATATGAAACTAAAGTATAAAAAAATATTAAAAAAAAAAATAAATAATTTACAAAATGTTATTAAATAAAATATTTTATATTATCATTAAAAAAAATATTAAATTATATTTAAAAAAAATGCCTAATTACGGTGATCCAAAATATTGGGAAGATAGATATAAAGATCAAAAAGGTTCATTTGATTGGTTAGAAGATTATAATAGTTTAAAACCAACAATTCAAAAATTAAATTTATCAAAAGAAAATTCAAGAATATTAAATTTAGGATGTGGAAATTCACCTTTTTGTGAAAATATGTATGATGATGGTTTTCATAATATTGATAATATAGATATATCAAATAATGTAATTCAAATAATGAAAAATAGAAATATTAAAAGACCAGAAATGACTTTTAAAGTAATGGATGTTAGAAATTTACAATTTGAAAATTCAAGTGTTGATTTAGCAGTTGATAAAAGTACAATTGATGCTTTATTATGTGGTGATTATGCTTTTTTAAATGTAGCAAAAATGTTAAAAGAAGTTATTAGAGTTTTAAAAGGTATTTTTATTTTTTTTTTTATTTTTTTTTTTTTTAGTTGGTGGTTATTATATGGCTATTTCATATGGTGAACCTAAAAATAGAACTTTTCATTTTCAAAGAAAATTTTTGAAATTTGAAGTTAAAACTATTAAAATTTCTAAAGGTAATGGGGATGATGCTAAAATTCATTATATTTATTTATGTAAGAAGTTGCAAGGGGCTGATGAAATTGCTGAGAAATTTTTTAAACAATGTTTAAAAGAAATTGATAGTTCTGCTGATAGTAAAAAATAAGTGTTTGTTTTTTGTTTTTTTTTTGTTTTTTAATTTTGATGTTGTTAGTAAATAATATAATTTAGTTTATTATTTTTTTTTTATTTTAATCTTTCTTTTTGAAATATTTATTTGTGGAAAATTAGTATTTTATTACTTTTTTTAAAGGATTTTTGTTAATATTTAGTTATTTTACTTAAATATAGTTTCATATTTACAAAATAATATATTAATTATTTAAATATAATTAAATATTTTTTATTTCAATTAAAACTTATAAATATATTAAATAATACTGAATAAAAATTTTTTTTTAAATAAAAATAAAATAAAACTAATTAAAATCAATAAAATAAAATAAAATAAAATGTAATATAAAATAAAAGCAGTAATCAAAAATAATTTAAATACATTTTAATTAATCCTCTCATTAAATATTTATTTTTAATATTTATTTATTTTTTTAATTAATTATAAATATTTTATTTTCATTACTTATTATAATTTTCTCTAAATAAAAAAATTTAATAATCTTCTATTAAAATGACAGAATGGGAAACATTAAAAGAAAAAGGAAATATATTTTTTAAATCTAAAAATTACGAAAGAGCAATAGATTTATATAATGAAGCAATAAAATTATCACCAGAACAAGAAGTATTATATTCAAATAAAGGAACATGTTTAAAATGTTTAGGTCGATATAAAGAAGCAATAAAAGATTATAAAAAATCATTAGAATTAAATCCAAAAAATGTAAAAAACATAAAAAGATTAGAAAGTGTATATCGTTTATTAGGAAATTATGGTGAATCATTAATTTTATTAGAAAAATGTGCTAATTTAGAACCAAGAGAATCTTCTCATAAAAATGATATTGATAAAGTAAAACATTTAGTTGAAGATTATGAATTAATTAAAGAATATAAAATAAAAGAAGATTGGAATAAAGTAGAAGAAATTTGTTTAAGATTACTAAAAGAATCAAGTGAATATACAGAATTAAAATTAGAATATATAAATTGTCTAATTGAAAATGTAAAATTACTTGATGCAATATCATTTATACAAAATAAAGTAACAACAGATGAAAAAATAAAATATGAAGAATTTGATTATTATGCAACATTATGTTTATATTATGAAGGACAATACGATAAAGCAAAAAAACAACTTTCAATATTACAAAATAAATCAAGTGACAGTTCAAAATATAATGATTTAAAAAAGAAAATAACAGAAATACAAAAAATAAAAGAGAAAGCAACAAAAATATTTAAAGAAGGAAAATATTCAGAAGCAATAGAAGAATATACAAAATTACTAGAATTCGATCCAAAAAATAAGAAATTTACATCAATAATATATGCAAATCGTGCATTATGTTATAAAAAACAAAATAAAATAACAGAAGCATTAAAAGATACAAATTTATCAATAAAATTAAATCCTCAATATATAGGAGGATATTTAAAAAGAGGAAAAGTATATGAAGAATTAAAAATGTATGATGATGCAAGAAATGATTATTCAACTGCAAAAAAATTAGATCCATCAAATCAAGATGCAATAAATTATTTAAATAATTTAAAAATGATTGAAAGAGAAGTTAAAAAAAGAGATTATTATAAAATTTTAGGAATTGATAGAAATGCAGATGAGAAAGAAATTAAAAAAGCTTATCGTAAAATGGCATTAAAATATCATCCTGATAGGAATTCTGAAAGTGAAGAAAGTAAAAAAATGGCAGAAAAAAAATTTATTGATGTTAATGATGCTTATAATGTTTTAAGTGATCCTAAAAAAAAAAGAATGTTTGATCAAGGAATTGATCCTTTAAATCCTGAAGAAGCACAAAATGGTGGAATTAATGTTAATTTTAATGATGCTTCTGATGTTTTTAGAATGTTCTTTTCTGGAGGTGGTGGTCCACAATTTCAATTTTTTCAAAGTGGAAGAGGAGGAAGAAGTCAAGGTTTTCCTGGAGGATTTGAGTTTACTTTTCATTAGTTTTTTTACTTTTTTTTAAGAAGATGTTTTTTTTTTTTGTTTTTGATATGATTTTTTTTATTTTTTTATTTTTTTATATTTTTTATATATGTTTTATTTTATTTGGTTTTTTTTTTTTTTAGGTTTTTTTTAGTTTAGTGATTTTTTTATTATTGGTTTTTTAAGGCTTTAAAATTTTTATTTTTTATTTTTATTTAGTTATAAATTTTAGAAATTTTTTTTATTCTTTTTTATTAATTTATATTTTATTTTTATTCTTTATTTTAAATTTCTTTATATATGTATTCTTTTTTTTTATTAAGCAATTATTATTTACTTGTATATTGAAAAAAAGTAAGAAAAATAATTTATTTAAAATGGAAAATATTTTATTAAATAATTAAATATATATATAAACGATATAACAACAAAATGAGTATCCTCCAAAGAATAATCCACAAAGGATTTGACATAGAAAAAAAATATCTCTTTAATCATTTACCTCAGAAAATAATATTAGTACGTCATGGTCAAAGTGAAGCAAATTTAAATCCAAAAGTATATTCAAATACACCAAACAACAAAATAAATTTAACAAAAAAAGGAGAAGAAGAAGCAAGAGAAGTCGCAAAAAAATTACTAGAAATAATAAATCCAAAAGACACATTAAAATTTTATATATCATCATATAAAAGAGCAATACAAACTTATAATCAAATAGAATATATTTTCAAACAAAAAAATTATATTTTTGATAGTCAAATTGAACCACTTTTAAAAGAACAAGAATTTGGAATGATGGCAAATATTACTAAAGAAAAAAGACAAAAAAGACTTTTTATTGGTAAATTTTATTATAGAGCTGATGGTGGTGAAAGTGGTGCTGATGTTAATAGAAGAGTTGAAGAATTTAAAAAAAAATTATTTGATGAAATTGAATTTGGAGGAAAAATTTATAAAAATATTATTTTAGTCACTCATGCTTGTTTTTTAAGAGTTTTTACTATGAATTTATTAAATTTTCCTATTGAAACTTATCATAGAATGGCTAAACCAAAAAATTGTTGTTTTTGGATTTTTGAAAAAAATAAGAAATTTAATCCCAGTTTTGAAAATATTTATAGTATTAAAAATAAAATTGAATATTATACTTATTGATATATTTATTTGATACTATTTTTTAAAAAAAATAAAATTGGGTTTAATTTTTTTAAAATTATTATTGTTATTTAGTTATTAATATTTATTCATGAAATTTTTTTTCTTGTTATTAATTATATATCTATCATAATTTTTTTTTAAGAATTTTTTTTAATTGGGATTTTCTTAGGAATGAAAATGTATTATTATCAATTTTTAATATATTAAATACTCTTCTTTTACTATTTATATTATTATTATTAATATCATTAATCATATTATAGAACAACATTTATATTTTGAATTTTTTTTTGCTACATTTTCACTCATATCACAATTATATTGTTTATAACTTTCAACATCAATAATATCAATTTTTTCATTTATTTTAACACTTTTTTTATTTGTATTCATACTTTTTTTTCTCTTTTTTGATTTACTTATTATTGATACATTATCAGTACTACTATCTCTTTTATTATTACTATTTCTCTTTACATTTTTTTTTTTATGTTTTATTAAATCTGAATTTTCAATATTTATTTCAATATTATTAGGATCAATTTGTTCTTTTTCTTTACTACTTGCTTTTTTTGTTGCAGTTCTATTTAATATATTTACTTTATTTGTATTTTTTTTTGGAGAATTTGGTGCTGAACTCATATATTTATTTATTTATTATATAAATCAATAAAAATGTAAAATAGAAATTTTTATGATTTTTCTTAATATTATTTTAAAAACAATATTTATTAAATAAAAATATTAAAAATATTATTAATATTTAATTTAATACATTTGAACACAATTTAAAATCAAAATATCATTTAATATTTAATATGAATTAATACATTATTAATGATTACAATGTTTTCTATTGCAACTATCATTATGAGAATTATTATTATTCTGCATTTTAGTACCATAAGTTTTAAAATGATTTTTTTCTTCATCAAATTTATCTTTAAATTTAAATTCTCTACAAGTTTTAGGTCTTGAATTTTTTTTATAATCATATAATTGAATTTTTTTCATAACTTTATCTCTTAAAATATGTTCTTTTAAATTATCAATATCATTCCATTCTTTTCGTATAATATCATGAATTATATTTAAAATTTCTCTATGTTGAACTCTATCAATACTTTCATTTTCATCATTATATTTCTCTTCTAATTCCTTTTCTAAAGCAAGTGATTCATGTGCTACTAATTTAAATTCTTCATCCATTTTCAATCTTATTAATCTTTTCTCATATAAACTTTCTGTTAAATAATTTTTATTTAATCTTTTTTCATCATATTTTATTTTTTTTATTACATCATTTAATATTCTTTTTCCTTTTTCATTTAAATAATTTAATACTCTTTCTGACTTTTTATGTGTTATTTCTTCTTCATCTATTAAAATTTTATTTTTATTATCATTTTTTCTATTTTTTTCAAAACCAAATTCTTGATTTATTTTATTAATATCAAAATGTTCTTCTTTTTTTTCAAAAAAATTTTTAAGTTTTCTTTTTTTATCTAAGTCTTTATTAATTTTAATATCATTTTCATAATTTTGATTTAATAAAAATGATTCTTTATTTGCATCAAATTGAACACTTTTAATATAATTTAATATATTTTCTCTTAATTTTTTATTATAAGTTCTTTTTTTTAATTGATTTTGATTACTTTGTTCAGTTGTTCTAGTTCTATAAGAAGCAGAAGAAAAAGGTCTTAATCTAAAAGACATACTTGTATTATTTTTACAATTAGAAATAATTGAATTATTTGTTGTTGTATTTACTGTTGTTGAAATTTGAGTATTTTGAAAAATTTCTGAATTTTGAGTTTTAAGTGAAGTATTAATATTATTATTTTTTTTAAAAGCTGAATTTATTCTTTTTTCAATTAATTTATTTTTATTATCATTATCATAAATTTTTGTAGGATTTCTATTTTTTAATGAATTTGATAATAAATATAAAGAATTATCTTTAATTTTTTCATTTGGATTTTTTGTATAAATATCCATATATTTACTTTGACTATGTAAATAATCAAATTTTTCATTTGTTGTTCTATTAAAACTTACACCTTCTGTATTTGATGGCTCTTCAAATTTTTTTGTTAGTGAAAATTTTTTTCTTTGTTCACCCATTATAATTTCCGCTTTTAATTTATTTAATTTTTTCAATTTATTATACTTTTTCTTATATTTAAAAAGAGAAGAATATCTTAATTTTTTCTTTTTACTAAAAACTTTTTTAGTTAAATCAAAATTAAAATCTTCTTTTTCACTTTCTTTATCTTTTTTTTTATTTCTAGTTCTTTTTTTCTTAACTTCTTTAATTTCTTTTAAATATTTTGGAGTATAAACATCTTTTTCTAAATAATCTTCATCTTCATAATTATCAATAATATTATAAGACAATCGAATAGATTTTTTTAAATTATTTGAAGTATTTAAACCACTTTTACTTAAATAATGAATAGCTTTATAATCTAAAGTTGATGATGAATGAATCATTGCATCACAAATTTGACTCATTGAATTAACTAATAATCCCATATTTTCACTTACTCTTGATGATAATGAATTAAATCTATTATATTTTTTTTTATTTATATTTAATTCATAAGACATTTTTGCAGAACGTCCTTTTGTCTTTTGTAATTTCATTTATTTTTTTATTAAAAATATCAAATATTTATATTTATACTTATATAATTTTAATGAATTAAAATTTTATTTTTTTATTTATTTACTTCTGAAAAAAATGTTTAAAAAATATAATTAAAATAAATTAGAAATATATTTTTAAATGTTGAATAATTTCAATTTAATAAAAAGTTGTTTTGATTCTGATGATGATGACAGTGAAAAATTTGAGATAAAAAATAAAAAGAAAAGAAAAATATCATATAATCCAAAAGCAAATCTTCAAAAAAGAAGACAAAAAAGAAAACCAAACTTTGATAATGGTTATTCATCAGAGGGAACAATAAAAAATACAAAAAATAAAATAATCTTTGATAAAAAATTATCAATAGATTATTCAAAATTTGAATTAGAATCAAGTAAAAATTATGATATAGAATATGATTATGGAAACATAGAATATAAATTAAAAATAATAGATGTAGATATAATAAGAATAGAAGAATTAACAACTCAAATGAAATTTCGTTTAGAAGAAGGAAAAGGAGAATGTTATTATAAAATAGGAGTAGAAGACAATGGAAATCCATTAGGAATTTCAAAAGAAGAATTAGAATTATCAATAAATATAATAAATAAAATAGCAAATAATTTAAATTCAAATGTTAAAATTAATAAATTAATAAAAGGAGAAAATGGTTTAATTGCAGAATTATATATTAAAAAACAAGAAGAAATAATAAGAGATAAATTAGAAATTAAAATTGGTTTAATTGGAGAAGAAAATTCAGGTAAAAGTACAATAATTGGTGTTTTAATTTCTAATTTATTAGATAATGGAAAAGGTTTATCAAGAACTAATGTTTTTAGACATAAACATGAAATTTTATGTGGGAAAACTAGTTCTATTTCACATCAAATTTTAGGTTTTGATGAAAATGGTGAATTGACTAATTATAATAATATAGAAAAATCATCTTGGTCACAAATTGTAAATAAATCATATAAAATTATTAATTTTTATGATATGGCTGGAATTAAATTTAATTTTAAAAAAAATACTCTTATTACTTTATCAAATGATTATTTAGATTATTTACTTTTAGTAATTTCTGCTATTGATGGAATTACTAATAAAACAATTGAATTTTTAAATTTTGGTTTTTATATGAAATTACCTATTATTACTATTTTTACTAAAATTGATTTAATTAAAGAAAATGAAATTAAAGATTTAATAATTAAATATAAGAATACTGTTACTAAATTAAAAAATGGGTTAATTCCTATTATTATGAAAAATAATGATGATATTGTTTTATTTTCAAGAAATATTCATGAAAAAAATATTAATTTAACTTTTTTAATTTCTAATTTAAAATGGGATGGAATAAATTTATTTAAAAGTTTTTTAAGTACTTTACCAGTTAATAATAAATTAGAAGATGAATTAAAACAAATTGAAATGGAAAAAATGGAATTTGATATACATGAAACATTAATTGATAATAATAAAATAATATTAAATGGTATTGTTAGTAAAGGAAAAATAAAATCAAAAACAAAATATTATTTAGGACCAAATAATGAAGGAAATTTTAAAATATTTGAAATTGAAAAAATAATATGTAAAAAAATTGAAGTATCATATTCATATAAAGGACAATATTGTACAATTATAATTAATAATCAAAATAATTTAATTAAAGATGATATTAAAAAAGGAATGGTTCTTTTAGATATGAATATTCATCCTATTAGTTCAAAAATTTTTGAAATTGAATTATGGTCAATTGATGGTTGTAGACAAATTATTAAAAGTTCTTATCAACCAATTTTAAATATTAAACATATTAGACAAGCTGTTAGAATAAAAAAAGTTAATGATATTTTATTATTTTATAATAATAATTTTGAATGTGAAAATGATTTAGAAATTATGTTAAAGAATGATAATATTAATTTAAAAAATGTAAAAAATGAATTTGAAAAAGTATATCATAAAAGAAAAGAATGGAAAAAAAAAGATGATTTAAAAGATAATATTATTATTAGTTCAAAGAAAACTAAATTAATTGTCGAATTTATGTTTTATCCTGAATATATAAATATTGGAAGTAATGTAATTATTAATGATCAATCTTTAAAAGCTTTTGGTATCATAACAAAAATATTTAAATAATATTAATTTGAAAAATAATTGAAGATAATTAAAAGTAATAATAAAGATATTAGGAATATACAAATATAAATTAATCCAATTATCTTATTAGTTATTTTATTTATTATGAAATATAAATTTAAAGCAAATTGATGATTAATTTATGATTGATAAAATAATTTATAAAATATAAAAAGAACTATATATTGTCATTAATTGATGAAACTATTTTTAATATATTAATCTATGGTTATTAATTATTATATAAAATATTTTTTATTTAAACTTTGAATATTTAAAAATTTTTTAAAATATATATATGTTTCTTTATTGTAAATTTTTCTTTTGAATAAAATTTTATCATAATGAATAAAAAAATAATTTATTTTTAAAAATTAAAAAAAATTGGTTTTTAATTTGAATTTTTCAAATAAAAAAAGGGCAAAAACAAATAAAAATCATTTTAATATTGTTTTTTATTTATAAAATGTTTGTTTTTTAAATTTTAAAATTTTAAGAAACAATAATAATATTTTTTATTTTATTAATGCGGGAAAATAATAATTAATTCTTACAAAATCATTTAATAAATAATGGAAGTAAATTCAATAGAACAAGAAAGATTAATAAAAGAAAAATTAAAATATTATGGTAGATTTTCAAGGAGAGAAGATTCAAAAAAAAAAAGAAATATAAATAATAAAGTATTTGGTTATAGAAAAGGAGAATCAATTAATATTGAATTAGATTCAGAAAATAATCCAATATTAATATCAAAAGATGGAACAAAATTTATTGATTCAATTAAAAGTTTTGATATTGATGAAGAAGGAGATTTTGATATTAATTCAAATCAAAATTTCAAAAAACAAAAAAAATTAAAAAAAAAAAGAAATAGAATTTTTGATAGTGAAAGCGAAATAAGTTTTTCATACGAAAATAAAAAAAGAGAGAAGAATAATAATAAAAATAATAAAAATAATATTAATAATTCAAATCAAAAAAAAGAGAAACCAAAATGTGTAGTGTGTAATTTTGAATTTTTTTCTTTTATGACTGAAAATGAAATAAATCAACATATAAATGCATGTTTGGATGGAAATGGTGAAAAAAATATTCAAGAATTATTAAAAACAAAAGATATGATAGAACAACAAATAAATTTAAAAAAAGAAGAAGAAAATATTAATTGTTGTCCTATATGTCATAAAGTTTATAAAAATTTACAAAATCATACAAAAACTTGTGTTAATAAAAATTTACATTCAGATAGTGAATAATAATAAAAATAAATTAAATAATAAAATAAATTACTATTAATTTATTGTTATATTTTAATCATTATTTATTTTAATAATAATAAAAGTTTTTTTTAAATTTAATATAATATTATCAATTATAATAAAAATCAAATATAAAATCAATTAAACATAAATTTACTCATATTCATTATATTTCTGATTTTGAACTCTCAACTTATTAGGCATAGTGACAATAACTTGATTTTTATTATATTTATAAGTATTTTCAATAACAAAATCATTAACTTTCTTAATTTTATATTGATTAACAATACCTTTTTTAATTTTATTAAAATTCCAAATAACAATATATTCACCAATAGAAGTAGTAATATTACTTTCTTTATCATTTTTTGATATATTAAATTTTGCAGGTGTAAATTTATCATTTTCTAAACCATATTTAACAATATCTTGAGGAGAAATTTTTAAAGTCTTAGGACTATGTTTACTTTTACCTAAAGGTTTTTTAAAACCATTTGTATCATCATTATCATTTACAGTATTAATAACCATTAAATACTTATCACAAGTTGCAAGAATATAAGAACCATCTTTACTAACATCAATAGCTCTAATTGAATCACCATAACAAGATAATAAAGTTTTAGCTTTTTTACTTAAATCATCATATAATCTTATTGTACCATCATTTGAACCAATTGCAGTTTCTCCTGTTATTGTTGAAATAATACAATTAAAATCAGGATTTGTTTTATATTGTTTTATTTTAGCTACTTTATTATTTTTATTTATTCTACCATCTAACATTATAATATTATTCTTATTAATACAATTTATTATTTTATCATCTTCCATTTGATTAAATTTTTTAGAATGATTAAAATCTAAAATATCCATATTTCCTGTATTCCATTCTTCAACAATTTTACCACTTTCAATATCAAATTGAAATAAACTTTCCTTATTACAATTATCTTTCAATAACATATTTGTATCACTCATAAACATTTTTGCACCAATTAAATCAATTTTTTTTCCATTGTATTCATTAACTGAAGGAATATTCATAACTGGAAGTAAATTTCCAGATTCAGAACTTGGTTTAAATACTTCAATTGTATTATTATCTTTAGCAACAAAAGTTCTATCATATAAATAAGCTTGAGTAGTAAATTTATTCTTATGTTCTAAATCTTTTTTTTCTGAACTTTCACCAAATTCAATATCATCTATTTTATCATTTGTTACATTTGAAAATGATTCATTCACATTATTTATATTATCAATTAATATTTTTTCTGAATCTTGTAAATTATCATATGATTTTTCTGAACTTGTTTCATATAAACATTTTGTTATTAATTTCTTTAATGGCTCAATATTTGAATTTTTTGGAAATGAAAATGAATATGCATCTGCTTTTTCTTTTCCTTTTTCTCCTTTTATATCAGCAAACATTATTACATTTTCTGAATCATAAATCACAATATTTGAATTTTGACATATTTTAGTATAAATAATAACATTTTTATTTTCTTCACATATAATATAATATGAAAAAGATTCTACTTGAATTATTTTAAATAAACCATTTTCTATTATTAAATCTGTTGTTTCTGTATTTTTATTAAATTTAAATAAATTTCCTTCTTTTGAAAATTGTTCAACTGAATTAGGAAACTTTTCTTTAAATTGTATTAATGATATTTTTAAATCTAACATTTGATTAGTAATTTCATTTAATTCATTTGATTCTTTATATTTTTGATAATTATCATCGATAAATTTATCAATATCTTCAATTTCATCATAAACCATAATATATTGATATTTAGTTTCTTCTTTTTTTGCTTTTTCTAAATCAATATTAAAATCATTTGAAGTAATTAATTCTGATAAAGTTTCCAAAAAAATTGGTCTATTACTTTTTATTTCAGCATCATTAAAAAATTCAAAAATAAAAAAAGATAATTTTTTTTGCCACATTAAACAATAATTTTCATTCTTATTTGTATATGTTTTAAAATGACATTCATTTGTTATTTTAAATTGTAAGAATTCCCATTTATTAATTCCTTCATCACTTCCTTCATTTTCAACATTTAATAAATATTCAAAATTATCTTCATCTAATATTTTTAAAGAAATTACTGCTTCATCTGAAATTTGTTGTTTTGGTTTTCCAAGTTCTTTTAAATATAAATTTCCTCTTAATTTTGTATTAGGAATTTGTTTTCCACTATTTGTAATTAATCCAGTTTGAAAATTGTTAAAAGGATAGTTCATCATTTTATTTGATTTATAAATTTAATTTTTGAATTTATAACTTTTTTTGGAGGGATTTTATAAAAATTTTTTTTTGAATGAAAAATAATTATTTTTTTTTCATTTATTTTTTTAAATAATATTAAATTATTATTTATAAAATAAATTTAATTAATATTTTTTTTATCATCAAATAAATAAAAAGAGGATTTTAAAATATTTTTAATCAAAAATTTACACTTTGAATATATTATTTAATTAATAAAAAATCAAAAACAAAAAAAATCATCTTACTCAATACCCTAAATAAATAATAAAATTTATAATAAAATCCATTTAAATTGATTTAACTAATTGAAACATTTTTAATAATATCTTCTTTATATTTTTTAATTTCATCTCTAATATCTAAATTATAATCATTTTCTATCATATCAATAGCAATAGAAACTAAAATCCTTCCTAATCTAAGTAAAACTTTATCATTATCATCTTCTCCCCAAAAAGAACTAATTAATATTCCATTTTCTTTTTGTAATTTAAAATTTTGTTGCATATTATCAACAATTATAATTTTACTTAAATCTCTTCCAAGTAAACTAATATCTTTAATAATATCATTATTAATTATTGTACAATGTTCTCTATATAATCTATAATTAAAATATTTTCCTCTTCTAATTTCAATATTATCAATTATTGGATCTGCATAATTTTGAGTTGCAGTAGTAAATATTACTATTTCATAATATTCTTTTACTAAATTTAAAAAATTATATAAATATGGTCTTATTCTTAAAAGTCCTTCTTCATTATCATCATTAATATAAATAAATGACATTATTGTTTCATCAAGATCTAATATTAATGTTAAATCTTTTGATGGAGGATTTTTTAAAAAATAAGAATAAATTAAAGGATTACTTTGTTTTTTAGATGAAAATAATATTGAACCTCCTTTATTTTCAATTTGAAAAATATCATTCATAAAAATTCTATTTATTGTATCTGAATCATATTTTGTATAATTTTTATATATATTTGAAATTTGAGGATTTAATATATTTTTATTATTATAAACTGAGATTACTGTTGATAATAATTGATTTAAAGAAAATAAATTTTTTTCTATTTGATTTAATAATAATGTTTTACCCGACACCTTTGAATATATTATTTCTTTAAGTTGTTCTACCCATTTACTATGAATATATTCTGCTTTAATTCTATTAATTAATATTAAACAAATGTATAAGTAATTTTGATAATTTAAAATAATTATTTTTTTCATAAAATCAATTATTTTAGAAAATATTGTTGATTTAAAAGATATATCATAAATTAAAATAATACTAATTAATAAAAGAGAATTATGAAAAGTTATTATATTTTTATTTCTTGATTCATTAAATAAATAATTACAATTTCCTTTAAATGAACAATTAAAATAAAAATTCCACCATTCAAAACATATTTTATTTACCAAATTATTATTTTCTTCATTAATTGCTTTAATTAATTTACTAAATTTATCTTCAATCATAATTAAATCTTCAACATTTAAACATAAATCTTTATGGATAAAAAAATTAGAAGCTGAATTAAAATTTCCAATTGTTGTATTAAAAACTTTTTTTTCAGTATTAAACATTTTTTTTCCAACATTTTTTTTTTCAATATTAAAATTTCTACTAGATAAACATTTATTATCAGAATAATTAATAGTATTTAAATAATTTAAAGAAGAACTATTTTTTAATTTATTTCTATTTGTTTTAATTAAATATTTTGCTCTTCTATTCTCATCTTTACTTATAATTATTGTATCATATTTTTCAAATGATTCATTATTAATTTTTTCTGGATTAGTTACTTGTGAAGTTGATAAAGTTGAAATTTCTTTTTCTTTTTCTTTTCTTATATCATTTTGATTAATAGGTTCATATTTTATTTTTTCTTTTGAATTAATATTTGAATTTATATTATCAGAATTTGAAGTATTTCTTCTTTTATAAATTACTTTTGTTTGTTTTTTTTGAGGAGATATTTTAATTACTTGTTCTTTTTTTTTTAAATTTTGAGGATTATTTTCTATTGTTACTGAATTTGTTTTTTTATGTTTTACAATTTTATTATTAACACTATTAATATTTTTAATTGATGCTACTTGTTTTTTTGGAGTTGAATCTTTATCAATTGATGATGATTTAATTATACTTGTATTTCCAGTAATGTTTACATTTTTTGTATGTTTTAATAAATTTTGAAAACTAATATCATAACTTTTTGTATTTGCAAATTTTTGTTGTTGTTGTTTTCTGAAAGAATCAATATATTCATTTCTGGAATTTTTTCCTTTTTTTACTGCTAATTTTTTATAGTCTAAATTTAATGATTCCATATTTGATGTTTTTTAATTAATTGTTTTCTTTTTAATATTTTATAATATCTAATTATATTAAAATCAATTTTCATAAAGGTTTATTGTATATAATAATTTTATTTAAATATATAAATTATATTTTATAATAATAATAAAGAAAATTATAATATAAGTTATAATATAAAAGTTTAAAAATTATATTAATTTTTCTTTCCTTCAGATTTAATTTTATTATATTATTCATTGAAAAAATAAACTTCTTTTTTTGATTAAATATGTAAATTATATAATAATTTTTTAAATTATAAAAAAACTATTTAATTAGTAAAATAAGTAAAGATTGTTTATATGAAAATTAAATTTTCATAAAACATTTAACATTTAATTAATATTACATATAAATTTATTTATTGTCTACAAAACTGAAGTTAATTATATATTATTAAATATATTTATTATGATAAAATTTTAATATGAAAATTAAATAATTTTGTTATATAAAATATATTAAAATAAAATTTTTGATAAATATTAAAAGAAAGACGTTTATAATTTTAAAAATGGAAAACAAATTTAATGAAATTAGAACTAAATTATTATTAATTATCAATTGTGAAATTGACAATAATATAAATAAAATTGAATTTAAAAGTTTAAAACAAAAAAAGAATTGTATTGAAAATTTTAAAATTGAATTTAAAGAATTTTATCAAGGAAATACATATGATAATAATATTTTTTCAAATAAATTATTTCAATTTGATTCTCCTTCATCTGAATTAAATACAAATCCAGTTTCAGGATATTCAAATAATTCAAAAAAAATAGAAAATAAAAAAGAATGCATTTTACCAATAAAATATCTCTATACATTAGTAGATGAATTAAAATCAGAAAAACCTTTAAAAAGGAAAGTAAAAAAAAGTAAAAGTAATTAAAGTTTTTTAAAAAACTTTAATCAGATTAATATTATTTATTGTAAGAAAATATTTTTTGAAAATTGTAAATTTTCAAGAAATCTTTTTTGATAAAAATATATATTGTTAATAGTAATTATATATATGTGTTTTATAAATAATTTAATATTTATCAATTTAAAAATTTGTTTTTTTAAAAAATTGTTATTTATATCAAAATATAAGCTTAATTTTTCCTTTTATAATTTTAAAACATTTAAAAATTATTTAAATAGTTTAAATTTCTATTAAATTTAATTCTATAATTATTAAAGATATAAATATTTCAAATTAATTCAAATGGAAAAAATATCATTTTACTAAAAAAGAGATTTTTGAGATATTTTTGTTTTTGAAGATTAAATAAAATAATAAATTATTTATTTAAATTTAAATATGGATTCAAACAAAAAAATAACAATTCAAATTTCTAATGGAAAATGTATTATTAGTGAATGTGATTTAAATAATTCATATAAAGGAAAAAATGATTTAATAATGTCACCTAATTCAATTGATGATATTTCAATGACAATATCACAAAGTATTGATTCAAAAAATAATTTAAATATTCAAAAAAATTCAAATATTAAAAAAGAAGATTTAGAAATAAGTTATAAAAGCATTTTTTTTTCTGAAAACAAATCAGAAAATAAAATAAATAATTATAATTTCAAACCAGATTATGTTAAAAATATTGATTTTCAAAAAGAACAAATAATATCAAATGAAAAAACTTCTGTAATGACTAAAGAAGATAATGATAATTTTAATAAAAAATTATTAGATGAAATATCAATAACTCCTTTTAAAGAAAGAGATGAAAATATAAAAGAAAATAAAAATGAAATTCCAATTATAAATTTAAAAATAAAACAAATTCAAATTAAAAATACTATGCAAGATAAAAATAATAAAAAATCAAATTTTAAAACACAATATTTTCCTCCTAATCAAACTTATCAAACTAATAAAAAAAAAGATTTTATAGATAAATTTATTAAAAAAATGACAAATAATAAAAATAATAAAAATCAATCAAAGACAAATCATTCTTATTCTTCATCTTCAAGAATATCAATAGGATTAAATAATAATTTATTTGATAATAAATCAAAAAAAAAAATTCGTTCAAATTCATCAGTATCATGTTTATTATTAAGTAAAAATAATATTAAAAAAAGTATTTCTCTAGAAAAAAATGCAAAAAATAAACCATTAGAAAATAAAATAAGTAATTCAGAGATAAAAACATCATCTTTTGTAATAAATTCACCAATTAATTTAAAACAAAAAATAGAACAAAAAAATTCAATTTTAAAAAATATATTTTTCTATACTGGAAATAAAAATATTTCATATACACCAAATACAAATTCAACAGAAAGAAATAAAAAAAGAATAATAAATAAAACTCCTTCAAATCAAGTACAACAAAAATTAATAATTCCATATTTAAATAAAAAAATTAAAACTAGTCCTTCACCTCCTAAAATTTCAAAGCCATTAAGTTCAGCTTGTAATATTTCTGGTTTGAAAAAAAAACCAGTTTATACAATTAATAATTTTAGTAATTATATAAAAAAAAGTCAAAATAAAAATATGAAAAAAAAAGATAATCAAAGTAAAATAATATCAGAAAATAAAAAAATAATAAAAAAGGTAAATGGAGTAAATTTATTTCAAAAATATAGTTAATAATATTTAAACAATTAAAAAATTATAAAAAAAAAATAAAAAAAAATTTTTTAAAAAATAATCAATAATAAAATAGAATAGAATATTACTAAAAATAAAAACAAAATGTTAGAAAATTCAATTTCAGTAATTGTAAAAATTGTAATATGTGGAGAAATAGGAGTAGGAAAAACATGTTTATTTAATAGAATAAATAATTTAAAATATGATTCAAATCCTAAAACAACATCAAATGATTATCATAAAAAAATAATAGAAAAAGATAATATAAAAGTAAATTGTGAATTTTGGGACACAGCAGGACAAGAAAAATTTTATTCTTTAAATAGAATTTTTTTTAAAGATGCACAAATTGCAATAATTGTATATGATATAACAAGAACAAATACTTTTGAAAAAATAAAAGATTTTTGGTTTAATGAAATAATAAATAATGCAAAAAATTCTGTTATTATTGGAATTGCTGGAAATAAAAGTGATTTATTTGAAAATGAAGAAGTTAATGAAAATGAAGTTAGAGATTTTGCAAATTCTATTAATGCATCTTTTAACTTATGTTCTGCATTTAAAAATGAAGGAATAAATGAGTTATTTGATGAATTAATTGATAAGTTTTTAAAAATTAATAAATTGATTGAATATAATAAAAATAATAATGAATTTAAGTTAAATAATGATGATGAAAGTAATAAAAAAAAAAAGAAAAAAAAATGTTGTTAATTTTTTCTTTTTTGTTTTTTATTTTGAAATACTTTATAATTATTTTTAATATAATTAATATATATAATAATTTTTAAAAATTTTTATATAAAATTCTTAATATTTTTTATTATTAGAAAAAAAAATTATGAAAAAAAAATGAATTTTATAATTTAAAATGAATATGATTCCAGAATTTATAAATTTATTAAAAGAAATAGAAAATCAACAATGTTTTGATTGTGGAAAATCTCCAGCACAATGGGCATCAATAAATAATGCAATTTAT
>JAEEGL016100479.1_pt1 | contig 20368 bp, 19 predicted proteins | sample 9134231 | NCBI WGS metagenome assembly JAEEGL01 (sample SAMN16246548, study PRJNA631951) | gut metagenome | biome: gut microbiome; feature: rumen; material: fiber-attached | host: Bos | place: Iran: Karaj | collected 2018-10 | reverse complement strand
CAGGGACTCGAACCCCGGACCAATCGGTTATGAGCCGACCGCTCTGACCAACTGAGCTAAAGGCCCAAAAATGGTGACCTCGAGGAGAATCGAACTCCTGTTACCGCCGTGAAAGGGCGGTGTCTTGACCGCTTGACCACGAGGCCACAACTGTGGTCGGGGTGAGAAGATTTGAACTTCCGGCCCCATGCTCCCAAAGCACGTGCGCTACCAGACTGCGCCACACCCCGTTAGCACCCGTTTTTGCGACGGGCATTATTATACAGCCTGCAAGCCGCTTTGTCAACACTCTTTTGCACATGAAGGTTTAATATATTTCACGCGCGGCAGCAAAGCGCTTTCAACCAAAGAAGGGTACTTCCGGAGTACCCTCAAAGGCATATTATGCGGGCGTCGGAAACAAGCTGATTACTTGTCTTCCTTTTCCATGTTGATGACCTGCTCGCCGTCGTAGTAGCCGCAGCTCCTGCAAACCCTGTGAGCAAGCTTCTTGGCGTGACACTGGGGGCACTCTACCAGAGCGGGAGCGCTGATCTTCCAGTTAGCGCGGCGCTGATCGCGCCTGGCCTTCGATGTTTTCCTTTTCGGGACTGCCATGTCTTATTCCTCCTGATCGTTCAACAGGCCCGCAAGCCCTTTCAGCACGGCAAACGGATTGCCGTCATCGGGCAGCTCGCAAGAGCACTGCGTATTGTTTAGATTTGCGCCGCATACCGGGCAGAGCCCGCGGCAGCCTGGTCTGCAGAGGCCATAGGCGGGGGCGTTCAAAACGATGAGATCGCGCACCGGCTTATCAAGGCTGAGCACGTCGCCCGAGAAGGGATAGCAGTCAAGCTCCTCCGCCTCGCTTTCGGAGACCTTGAGGAAGCGTTCTGAAACCTCCACGGTGAAAGCCCTGACAAACTCCTCGTTGCACTTGGTGCAGTTCATCCTGACAGCGGAGCTGAGGCTGCCCGAGAGCGCCACGCCCTTGCCGTCGTAAGTCCAGCTGACGTCCAGCGTGACCGGCTCATCCAACCGGATGACCCTGCCGGACAGGACGATATCGCCCACACTCTCGCAAATATGAGCATGACCGACTGCGCCAATGGCTTTAAGCTCTTTGGAAACGTTAAGCTCCACTTTGTTACCCCACGGTACCTTTACTGCAAGCTAACCTTATACATTTTATTCGCATAAGGGGATCATGTCAACAGCAAAAGCAAATATATTTGCCTTTGCTGTTGACGAAACTCGGTTTTACCTGACGATTGCGGCGGTGTCCTTGGCTATCATCATTTCCTCATCGGTGGGGATGACGATGACCTTTACACGGCTGCCGGGCTTGGAGATGACCTGCTCGCTTCCGCGGGGGCAGCTCATATTGTACTCCTCGTCGAAATCGACGCCGAGGTACTCCATATCCTTCATGATGGAGGCGCGCATGGCGCGGTCGTTTTCGCCGACGCCTGCGGTGAAGACTATCGCATCGACGCCGTTCAGCGCAGCGGCATAAGCGCCGATGTACTTCTTTACCTTATAGGCAAAGGTCTCCAGCGCGAGAGCGGCGCGCTTGTTGCCCTGCTTGGAGGCTTCGCCCAGATCGCGGAAGTCGCTGGATACGCCGGAGATGCCCAGCATACCGCTCTTCTTATTCATATAAGTATCGACGCCGGCGCGGTCGAGATCGAGCTTCTTCATAAGATAAGCTACGATGGCGGGATCCATATCGCCGCAGCGGGTGCCCATGGGCAGGCCCTCGAGGGGAGTGAAGCCCATGGAGGTGTCGATGCACTTGCCGCCCTTGACCGCGGAAACGGAGGAGCCGTTGCCCAGGTGGCAGGTGATTATCTTGGTCTCGCCCGCGGGCTTGTCAAGATAAGTCAGCGCGCGGCCGGTGACGTAAGCGTGGCTGGTGCCGTGGAAGCCGTAGCGGCGCACCTTAAGGTCGGTATAAGCCTCGTAGGGCAGACCGTACAGGAAGGCGTACTCGGGCATGGTCTGATGGAAGGCGGTGTCGAACACGGCGACCATCGGGGTGTTGGGCATGATGGCGCGGCATGCGTTGATGCCCATGATGTTTGCGGGGTTATGAAGGGGCGCAAGCTCGGAAAGATCCTCTATCTCCTTTATGACCTCGTCGGTAAGAAGTACGGACTTGTTGAACCTTTCGCCGCCGTGCACTACGCGGTGACCGACCGCGTCGATCTCATCCATGGAGGCGATGACGCCGCGCTCGGGATCGACCAGAGCGTCAAGCACCAGCTTGATGGCGGCGGTATGGTCCTTCATGTCGGTGACGAGCTCGTAAGGCTCCTTGCCGGAGGGCTTGTAGGTGAGCTTGGAATTCTCGATGCCTATGCGCTCGCAAAGGCCCTTGGCGATGACGGCGCCGTTGTCGACGTCGATGAGCTGATACTTAAGCGAGGAGCTGCCCGCGTTGATAACGAGTATTTTCATTTAAGCCTCCCTGATCACATGTTCTGCGCCTGAACGGCGGTGATGGCAACGACGGAAACGACGTCCTCGATGCTGCAGCCGCGGGACAGGTCGTTGATGGGCTTTGCGAAACCCTGGCAGATGGGGCCGACGGCCGTGGCGCCCGCAAGGCGCTGAACGAGCTTGTAGCCGATATTGCCGGCCTGAAGATCCGGGAACACCAGCACGTTGGCCTTGCCCGCGACGGGGCTGCCGGGGGACTTGAGCTGACCGACCTTTTCGACAAGGGCGGCGTCCGCCTGAAGCTCGCCGTCGATCATGAGGTCGGGAGCAAGCTCCTTGACCATGGCGGTGGCTGCGGTGACCTTATCCACGTTTTCATGCTTTGCGGAGCCCTTGGTGGAGAAGCTGAGCATGGCTACCCTGGGCTCGATGCCGACGAGGCTCTTCGCGCTTTCGGCGGAGGAGATGGCGATGGCGGCAAGCTGTTCGGCCGTGGGAGCGATGTTGACCGCGCAGTCGGCAAACACCATTACGCCGTCGTCGCCGTAGGCCTTGTTGGGGACCTCCATTATGAAGCAGGAGGAAACGGTGCTGATGCCCTTGGCCATCTTGATTATCTGAAGGCCCGGACGGAGCGTATTGCCCGTGGTGTTGATGGCGCCGGCCACCATACCGTCGGCCTTGCCGTCCTTTATCATCATGCAGGCGAAGAAGAGAGGATCGTGCATCATCTTCTCGGCCTTTTCCATATCGACGCCCTTGGCCTTGCGCATCTCATAGAAACGCTCGACGTAAACGGGGAAATCGGGGGACTTGACCGGGTCGATCATGCCGACGCCCGTAAGGTCGACGCCGAACTTTTCGGCGACGGCGCGGATCTCATCCTCATTGCCCATGAGGGAAACGTCGGCGATCCCCTCTTCGATAATGCGCTGAGCCGCCTGAACGGTGCGCTCCTCAGTACCCTCGGGAAGCAGTATGTGCTTCTTCTGGCTCTTGGCCTTTGCTTTAATGCTGTCAATAACCGACATATTCTTGTCTCCTTCCGAAAAAATAGTTGACGGTCGCATCAAATTGGATTATAACATACATGAGTGATTTTTGCACCAAAAAAAAAATATAATTTGAGGGCTTGATGAAAACCGTCAGCATTGTAGCCGAATACAACCCCTTTCACAACGGGCATGCGTACCAACTGGCCGAGGCCAAGCGCCTGTCCGGGGCGGAGCGCGCCGTGGTCGTGATGAGCGCGAGCTTCGTGCAGAGGGGCGAGCCCGCATGCGCGGACAAGTTCACCCGCGCAAAATGGGCGCTCGACGGCGGAGCCGACATGGTATTGGAACTGCCCGACCTGTTCTCTGCGGCATGCGCCGAAAGGTTTGCCTGCGGCGCGGTGCGCATCCTTGCGGGGGCCGGATTTGCGGAAAGCCTCAGCTTCGGCAGTGAAACGGGCGACGCGGAGGCTCTGAGGGCGGCGGCGCTTAAATGCGAGGACAGCGCAGCCGTGGCGGACTGCCTGAAGCGAGGGCTTTCGTACCCCGCCGCGCTGGCGGAGGCAGGCTGCGCGCTTGGCCCGAACGACATACTCGGCGCGGAATACCTGCGCGCAGCAGCAAAATACAGCCCCGATACCGCGGTTTACGCCGTAAAGCGAGAGGGCGCCGGGCACGCGGATGAAAAGCTCGGCGGCGAATTCAGCTCTGCCGGGGCGATAAGGCGGGCGTTTTTCAGCGCGTCGGCAACCGGCAGGCTCTGCCCCGCAGTGCTGGACGGCCTTTCGGGAGCTTTGCCGCGCATCGTGCTTGAGGACGCGGCGGAGCTGATGCGCACGGGGGTCTTCCCCGCCTCGCTCGAAGGGCTTTCCGACGCGGCGCTATACGCTCTGCGGCGCATGAGCCGTGAGGAAATGCGTATGCTTCCGGAGGTCGCCGAGGGGCTTGAAAACCTGTTTGCCGAGCACGCCGCGGATTCGAGCGGCATAACGGAGCTTTTGGGAAAGGTCAAATCCAAGCGCTATACGATGGCGCGGCTGAAAAGGATAGCCATGTGCGCGCTGCTGGGAGTATCCGAAGAGCTGCAGCGCGGGGCGGCGTCAGATGAAAGCCGCCTGTACGCAAGGGTTTTGGGCGTGAAGAAGGGCGCGGAAGGCCTTATAGGCGAGCTGAGCGAAAGATCGCGTATACCCGTCGTCGTGCGCTCGTCCGACGCAGAGAAGCTGCCGGACGCCGCACGGGAGACGCTGAGGGTTTCGGAGCTTGCCCACGCGATACGAGCTGTCGGTCAACCGTACGAAAAGAGCTTTGAGCCCGATCTTTCTCATCGGCTGATCGTCCGATAAGCATTGACGGTAATGCCTCAGCATAGCCTGTGATATGGGCTATGCTGTTTTTGTTGCGTCCTTGTTGGGGGCGCTGATGCTGATACCCGCAAGCGAAGCCGCCTGCGCCGCCGCCGCCGAGGCGCTGAAGCTGTTTGCCGAGGTGATCGCGCCCTCGCTGTTCCCGTTTTTGGTGCTGGCGGGAATGATGACAAAGAGCGGGGTCTTGACCTGTCTGCGTCCGAAAAGGCGGCTTGCGGCGGCGGCTGCCGCACAGCTTTTGGCTGCGGTATGCGGCACGCCTTCCGCGGCGCTTATATGCCGCGAGCTTTCGTCCGCGGGTATGTTTACGAGAAGGCGCGCAAGCGCGCTCTGCGCTGCGGCAAACCAGGCGGGGCCGGTGTTCGTGGCGGTCTCGCTTGCAAAGGGACTTGCGGGTTCCTCCGCGCTTGCGCTCCCGTTCATGCTTTCGCACTATTTGCCCGCGTTGCTTTTTGCGCTTATTATAGGGGCTTTGCCCGGCGGACGCTCCCCCGCCCCCGCTGTGAGATCCGTGAGACCGACCGTGCGGGGAGTGTTCACTGAAGCCGTCGCGGACGCAACAGCCTCCATCGCCCGCATTTGCGGGATGCTCGTTTTCTTTCGTGTGGCGTTCGCCGCGCTTTGCAGGCTTGGCCTGCTTGCGCCGCTGCCGCCGCTTGTGCGGAGCGCGGCATGCGGTTTTTTCGAGATGACAGGCGGCCTTGCGCTGCTTGCCGAGCAGCGCGGCATAAGGGCGTTTTCGCTTTGCGCGGCGGTGCTTTCCTGGGGCGGGATATGCGTGTTTTCACAATCGAAGCTTGTATTTCAGGAGCTTGAAGCGGGACCGTATTTTGCCGTTAAGGCCGTGCAGGCGCTTGCGTCCTACCTGATTTTCCCGCTGTGCGCGGGGCTTACGGGAGTATGCGTTCCGGCGTCGTTCCCGCTTGACGAGGCGCTGTCGCATGCGCCGGACAGGGGCGCGGTGCTGATGGGGCTTGTCTTTTCCCTCGGCGGTTCGCTGCTGACCTCGGCGCTCTTATGCGCGGCGGCGGTAAAAAAAGGGAGCCGCGTCAAACGCGGCCCCGAAAGGGTTTAAATCATTCGTCGTCCTCGTCGGGCTCTTCGTCCTCGGCCTTCTTCTTGCGCTTGAACAGACCCAGGAACCCCCTGTCCTCTTCCTCCTCGACGGGAGCGGGTGCGGCGGCTGCCTCTTCCTCGGCCTTGGCCTCCTCGGCGGACTTGCTGAAGTCGGGCTTGGGCACTACGCCCAGATCGCTGCGGTTGACCTCGACCACCTCATAATACTCCTCGAGGAACGTCATAAGGCTGCCGAGCACGCCGTCCGCATAGGTCTTTGCGTTGTCATAGACCTTCTTTGCGTTGTACTCCGCCTTGCGCTCAAGCAGGTCGGCGCGGCGCTGAGCCTCTGCGATTATGTCATGCTCGTCCAAAAGCTGCTCGCGCTTGGCCTCCGCATCCGCGATTATGCGCTTGGCCTCCGCCTCGGCCTCCGCCTTGATGCTGCCGGCCTTGCCCTCTGCGTTTGCAATGAGGGCGTCGCGCTTGCTCTCCGCCTCGTTCACGAGCGCGTCGGCCCTGGCCTGCGCGTTGTCCACGAGGTCTGACGCATAGCTCTCGGCCTTTGCGGTAATGTTCTTTGCGTCGTTTATGATGCTGTCGGCCTTGCGTACGTCCTCGGGTATGGTCACCTTAAGGTCGCCAAGCAGGTTATAGATCTCGTCAATGTCTATGATGCGCCTGTCGGTATTGCCTCCGAAACGGGGCGCGGGGCTTGATTCGATGATCTCTTCAAGCTCGTTGATCTTTTCAAGACTGAGAACGACAGTCGGATCGGTATTCTTTGCCATATTCAAACCCTCCTGAATAATTTATGATCAGCATTCGGTACAAGTCCATCAATGCCAATTCCGATTTTGATAAGCTGGCGCACGAGGCTCGAGCTGATATGCGCATGCTCCGGCTTTGAAATGAGGTACACCGTCGATATCTCCGGCGCAATGCGGGAGTTGATCTGATCGAGCGTGGCCTCGTACTCCACGTCGGCGCCGCTGCGTATGCCCCGCACTATGACGCGCGCGCCTATCCTGCGGCAATGATCCACAAGAAGGCCTGTGTCGGCGCAGACCGTGACGTTTGAAAGCCCGCTGACGGCGTCCCGTATGAGCTCAAGCCTTTGCTCCACGGTGAACTCGCACCCCTTGTCGGGGTTTTCGAGGATCGAAACGCTGACTTCGTCGAACACGGCGGCGGCACGTTTGATTATGTCGAGGTGGCCTACCGTGATAGGGTCGAAGCTGCCGGGAAAAACGGCCTTGGTCATAGCTCAAGCTCCTTGTAGACCGCGGGAGTGACGAAGCAGTCGCCGTACTTCCGGGCCTTTTTAACGGTGTAGTTTGACGTAAAAGCGGGAGGATTGGCCTTTGAATGCTCGCAAAGGACCTTTGCCCCCTCGGCAAGCACGCCGCACTCGTCCATCAGAGCGATGGCCTGCGACGCAAGCCCCGTTTCATACGGAGGGTCGAGGAACACAAGGTCGAGCTTTACCCCCTCCATCCCGAGCTTTTTAACAAGAAGCATCGCGTCGCCAAAGTGGACCGACGCCCCTTCTTCAAGCCCGGTGGACCTGAGGTTGGCCTTGATTACCGCATAGGCGGAACGGTCGGCGTCGCAGAAAAAGACCTGCTCCGCCCCGCGCGAGAGCGCCTCTATGCCGAGGCTGCCGCTGCCGGAGAACAAATCGAGGACCTTTGCCCCCTCAACGTCGAACTGGACCATGCCGAACATGGCCTCCTTGACCTTTGCAAGGGTGGGCCTTGTGTGTAAGCCCTTTGGTGCAAGCAGGGGCCTGCCCTTTGCTCTGCCGCCTATAATGCGCATACTTAAGCCTCACTTCTACCCCTATATTGTACACCCTGCGCCGCCGGGATTCAATAGCCGCGCACAAAAAATTATACAAAATATTGTGTCAAACCGACAGTATCCCCCGGGGGGTGACCACAACATCTACGGTTTTGTCCGTTTCTTCGCAGGGGACGCGCTCAACGAGCTGACAGTCAAAACCGACAGCCGCAGTGAAGCAGTGCGTCTTTGCAAGCAGGCGGTCGTAATAGCCGCCGCCCTGACCGAGCCTGCGGCATTGCGGATCGAAGCCTATCGCGGGGAGTATTATGGCGTCGAGCTCATCGGCGCTCACCTCGGAGCAGAGCTCGGGGTCCGGCTCCATTATGCCGTACGCGCCCGTACGGAAGGAGCTTTCGTCCTTTGGGACGAAGAGCCTGAGGCCCCCGTCCTCTATGCAAAGCGGAAACGCGACCTTGACTCCCCTGCCCCTGAGCGCGCGCACGGCGGGGGTAACGTCGAGCTCGTACTTCATGGGGTTATAGGCGAGCACGAGCTTTGCGTTAACTATACGGTCGAGCAGCATTAGCTTGCGCATGACGGCAAGCGCCGCGCTCTCACGCTCGGCCTCGCCTATGCCGCGTCTTGCAGCGCGTATCGAGCGCCTGAGTTCCGCCTTTGCGGAGGAAACGTCAAGCCCTTCGCTCATCGTGCACCACCTTGCCGTTAATGACCGTCATCACGCAGCGGGTGCGCACGTCGAGCGGGTCGCCCGCGAACACGGCGATATCGGCGTCCTTGCCGGGCTCCAGAGAGCCGACGCGGTCGAATATGCCCACTATTTTGGCGGCGTTCGAGGTGATGGACTTGAGCGCCTCGTACTCGGGCAGGCCCTCCTTTACCGCGATGGACGCGCAAACGGGCAGGTACTGCTCCGGTATCACGGGGTGGTCGGTCATCATTGCGAACTCGATGCCGTTTTCATACAGTATGCGCGGCGCCTCGAAGCTTTGGTTGCGAAGCTCTATCTTGCTCCTGTCGGAGAGCAGCGGCCCTATTATGACGCCGGCGCCCGTCGCCTCGACGCCCTCTTTAATGAGGTCGGGGATAAGGTAGCCCTCGGTGCAGTGATCGAGCGTGAGCCGTATGCCGTATTCCCTTGCGATGCGCAGGGCGGTGAGTATGTCGTCGGCACGGTGAGCGTGTACCTTTAAGGGAAGTTCGCGGCGTATGACGGGCAGCATCGCCTCCATATCGAGGTCCTTTTCGGGCAGCTTTGCCGCATCGCCCTCCGCCAGGCGTATCTTTTTATCGTACTCAATGGCCTTGGTAAGGGTCTTGCGGAGGAGCGACGCGATCTGCATCCTTGTAAAGATGCTCTTGCGGTCGGAATAGACGCGCTTGGGGTTCTCGCCGAACGCGGCCTTCATTGCAACGGGAGCACGAAGTATCATATCCTCCACGCAGCGCCCGTGGGTCTTTACCGCGGCAAACTGACCGCCCACCACGTTTGCGCTGCCGGGGCCGGTCACGCAGGTGGTAACGCCGCCGCGCGCCGCCTCTTCAAAGCAGCGGTCAAACGGGTTGATGGCGTCTATCGCGCGCAGCTCCGGGGTGGAGGTAGCGCTCATCTCGTTGCCGTCGTCGCCCTCAAAGCCCATGCCGTCCTCGAACATGCCTATGTGGCAGTGAGCGTCTATGAAGCCCGGAGTCACGGTGCAGCCCGTCAGGTCGACGACCTCGGCGCCGTTGTATTCAAGCCCCGGACCCATCTCGAGTATGCGTCCGTTTTCAACGGCTATATCGCCGACATACTCGCGCTCGGCATTGTCGGCCATGGGGATTATCCTTGCGTTTTTAAGCAGCAGCATAAGTTTCTCCTTTACTTGTTTATTCCGAGCCCGAAGGCTACTACGTCGATTATATCGGTTGCCGAGGCAAAGCGGTCGGAAAGGAACTCCATCGCCTTTTCGGCGGACGTGCCGAGAAGATACGCTCCGAGCGCAGCCGCGTCGGGCACGGACGCGCCCTGCGCCAGCATTGAGGTGACGAGCCCCGCAAGCACGTCGCCCGAGCCGCCCTTTGCAAGCGCCGCTGTGCCGCTGTCGTTATAGCGCAGCAGCCCGTCCGGCGAGGCTATGACCGAGGAGGCGGACTTTAACAGCACGCAGCAGTTATGCTCCGAGGCGAACGCAGCGGCCGTTGCGGAAAGGTCGGCGGCGATATCGGACGCGGGTCTGCCGGTGAGCCTGCCCATCTCGCCCGGATGAGGGGTGATGAGCGCGTTTTCGTGGAGCAGCGCCATAAACTCCGGATGCTTTGAAACGGTGTTCAGCGCGTCGGCGTCTATCACGCAGGGCTTTCCGGACTTAAGCACCTTTTCGACAAGCCCCGCCGTCCTGTCGGAAACGCCCATTCCGCAGCCGATGCAGACGGCGTCCGCCCACGAGATAAGCTCGTCCGCGCGGGAGTCGTCGAGCGTCAGCATTGCCTCCGGCACTGCGCCGAACGCGGGGGCGACAGCAGGGGGTATGAGCGCGCGCGTCAGCCCCGCGCCGGCCTTGATGCAGGCCTTGACCGACATGAGCGCGGCGCCCGGCATATCGGGCGAGCCGACTATGAGCGCCGCCCTGCCGTTGTCGCCCTTGTTGGAGCGCGGACTGCGCTTGGGAAGCAGGCGCTTTGCAAGCTTTTCGTCCACCGTGCCTCCGCTCCTTACCGAAACGTCGGCGGCGTAAACGAGGCCGGTCTCGCCGTCCTCGTACCTGACTATGAGCTGACCGTTCGTCGAGAGCTTTTCGCCCACGCCGTAGCGCACGGATCCCGCGCCTATGACCTTGACATGCTTGCCGAGGGAAACGCAGTTTTCGGCGAATTCGGTGAGGAACGCTTCGGGGTCCTCGGAAAACAGCGCGTACTGTGCGGCGTATTCGCGAAGGACGGCGTCTACCGCGTCGTCGTGAGAGACGTGCTTGCCCGTGGCAAGGTAGACGCTTGTTGCGGGGGCGATAAGCCCCTGCGGCATTTGCGGGGCGTTGAGGTTTAGCCCTATGCCGACCACGGCGTACCTGTCGCCGTTTGAGCGGACGGCCTCCGAGAGTATGCCGCAGACCTTTTCGTACCTGTCGGAGGTGACTACGTCGTTGGGCCATTTGACCGAAAGCTCGGCTCCCGGCACAAGGCGCATGACGGCCCTGCGCACGGCCGACGCCGCGACGAGGTTGAGCATGGGCAGTTTTTCCATGGGGAGCCGCGTCTTTTGAACGATGCTCAGCATTACTGCGTCGTCGGTGTCGAGCCAGGTGCGGCCCCGTCTGCCCCGCCCGTCGGTCTGCGAACCCGCGACGTGTACGCACATATCGGCGGCTTCGCCCAGTACCTCTATCGAACGGCGTGCTACGGCGTTGGTGGAATCCACCTTTTCATAGGTGTAAACGGTGAAGGGGTGAAGCCTGTATTTACCGTTCTTCATCCGAGGCGGCCTCCCTGAGAGCCTGCATTATCGTATCGTGCGAGTAGCCCCGCGTTTGGAGCCTTGTATAGACGCGGCGGAGCTTTTCACGCTCGTCCTCTACGTTTTCGAACTGGCGCAGGTATTTTTTGGCGACGGCAAGCGCGTTTTCGCCCTCGGTCTCGGCGCCGACGAATGCAAGCGCCGCGTCTATCGCGTCCTGAGGCACGAAATGCCCCCGAAGCTGCTCCTCCAGACGGAAGCGGCTGACGGGCTTTGATGCAAGCCTCGACTCGACGAAATCGCGCGCGTAACGCTCGTCGTCCAAAAGACCCGCCCCAATCAGGCGCTCTATGACGAGCATTATCTCGCCCTCGGAATAGTTGCCCTCGTCAAGCTTCAGCTCGACCTCGCGCACGGTGCGCGCCTTGGGCGTTAAGTACGAAAGCGCGGCGTCGTAGGCGGATACGCCGCCCTCGGCGCCCCTCTTTTTCTTTGCGGACATAGGTCAGACCCCCGTTTGATATTGACTTGATTATAGCACAGACGGCGTGCGGTTTCTACAATATTTTGGGCTTGAGCGCGAAAAACGCCCGATTGCCGCGGAAAACGGCGCTCGGGCGCGGAAGGGAAAGCTTACCTTGCCGTGGGCTTGAATATCTTGTGCCTGTACCAGTAGGCGTCGTCCTTGGTAAGCACCAGCACGTCGATATCGCCGCCGCAGGTCTTTGGCTTCATCTCGAAGCGCTGCAGCTTGATGGTGACGTCGATGAGGAAATCGGCAAAGTCCACCGCGTCCTTCAGCGGCATGAGGTTGTGGTTTATGGGCGTAGGCGGCTGAGAATTCAACAGCTTGGTGATGGCAAGCTGTTCGCCGCTCCACGACGAAGCGTAGCGAAGATTGCCGTTGTCCATGTTGATGCGCTTTAATTCACGGCTGACGTCGTAAACGAAGGGCTCGTCCCCGTCGTAGCCGCATACGAAGAAGTTGACGTGCGGGAAGTGCTTGAAGGTGTAAGCCTGCAGCTTTTTTGCGACGTCGGTGACGGTATCCTTTTTGGAGACCTCCTCTATCTCAAATATGCGGAGGTAGTCGGAGATGGTCTTGTTTTCAAGCACGGCGGCGCCGCAGGCGGAGATGCCCACGCGTACCTTACTTAATAGAAACACCTTCTGTGCGTTGTCGGACAGCGAGAAAAGCCCCTGCTGCTGCATTTTGCCGTCGGGGGTCTTTACGGCGATATTGCCCGTCATGCGGCTGTCGGCCGCCAAAACTATGCCCTCTGGGACATAGACCGTACACATTACAGACATTTTCGTTTCCTTTCAATATGGGTTTTACATTACTGCGCCGATGAGCCCCGCGTCGTTGCCGGCGGCAGCCGCGGCGAACCTGCCGCAGGAGCCGAAGAAGGTGCGGGGCGGCACCTTTTCGCGGAGGACGTCGAGGAGGAAATCCCCTGCGCCCGACACGCCGCCGCCTATCACTATGACCTCGGGGTCTATCACGTTGACGAACGAGGCGATGGCGTCCGCAAGCGCGTCGGTGTACTCGGAGAAGACGTCGAGCGCCGTTTCATCGCCCGCCATGGCGCACTCTATAGCGAGCTTGGCGTCTACCTTTGCCCCCTCCTTATGCTTTAAGTATATCATCCCGGAGCCCTTTTGACAAGCGGCCTCGGCAAGGCGCTTCAATGCCGTGGCGGAGCATAGCGTCTCTATACAGCCGCAGTGCCCGCAGCCGCATTTGCTGCCGCCGCGGTCCAGCATTGCGTGGCCGGGCTCGGTGCCGCGCCCGAGGCCGCCCGTGAACAGCTCGCCGTTTATTATGAGGCTGCCGCCGACGCCTGTGCCGAGCGTGAGCATGAGCCCCGTCTTAACGCCCACGAGAGCGCCCGCGCGCAGCTCGGCGACCGCGGCGGCGTCCGCGTCGTTGCGGACGACGACCCGCTCGGCAGGGATCTTCTCCTCCAGAATCCTTTTGAGCGGCAGGCCGCGCACGCCTATGTTCCATGCATCGATGATGCTGCCGTCCTTTGAGACCGAGCCCGGCACCGTAACGCCGAGGGCGCCGACTTTTTCGCCCGCGGAGAGCTCCTCAGCACAGCGCACGATCTTCGCGATGAGCGCGTCCGGGTCGGCGTGCGGCGTGGGGAATACGGCCTTTTTAACTACGCTGCAGCCATTGAGCGCACCTGCCTTTACCGTGGTGCCTCCTACGTCAAAACCTATGTCGAGCATGATGGACCTTTCCCGGCGCTTTTGTCAGCCGTTATTGAGAATATGGTTGTTTATGAACCACGCCACCGCGCTTTCGCGGCAGGGCGGCGCTATCACGTCAGCCTTAGCCTTTACAAGCTCGTTCCCGTCGCCCACGCAGCAGCCGAGGCCCGCCCATTCTATCATCTCCTGGTCGAGCGTGTTGTCGCCTATTGCGGCGGTCTCGCATTGCCTGACGCCGAGATGCTCGGCGAGTATCGCAAGCGCGGAGCCCTTGGAGGCGCCTATTTTGTTGAACTCGATGAAGCCCGGCGAGGACGCGAACACTGCCGCTTTGCCGCTTAGCTTTTCGCGGAAATACGGCAAAAGCTCCGCGACCCTTTCGGGCTCGGTTATTATGAGGACCTTGGGGACGCTGTGCCAGACCTTTTTGCGTATGTCGGGGTCTATGCGCGCGGGGATGCCGAGGTGTTCGGCATAGGCCGAGGCGTAGGGATGCTCGCGCTCGCAGACTATCTCGTCGCCCTGATAAAGATGCGCGTGCAGATGAAGCTCCTCCGCAAGCTCGAGTATCTCAACGACCGTGCCGCTGTCAAGCTCGGTGACGTAGAACGGTTTTTGCGCGGCGGCGTCCATTATGAGCGCGCCGCCGTAGTTGACGGTTAGCCCGTCAAGGCCGAGCTCGTCCAACACCTTTTTGCTGCCGTGGAAGCCGCGCCCCGTTGCGACCGCAACGTAAACGCCCGCCTCACGCGCGCGGGCTATCGCCTGCCTGTCGGCCGCAGATATGCTCCCGAGCCGCGGCAGCAGCGTATCGTCTATGTCTATCGCAAGCAGTTTATACCTCAATTCCCCTTCCCCCCTGTGAAAGAATTCGCGCACCTTCTGAGCCGTCGGACGGTTCATGCCCGGAACCGCCGCAAGCTCATCGACTGTGGCGGCCTTTATCGCGTCCATAGTGAGGAAGCCGTCGAAGAGCGCCCTGCGCCGCTTTTCGCCGACGCCCGGTATCTCCTGCAGAACCGAGTACAGCGCCGTTTTGGAGCGCATGGAGCGGTGATAGGTGATGGCGAAGCGGTGCGCCTCGTCGCGGATGCGCTGCAGCAGGTGCAGCGTGGGCGAGCTTTTTTTAAGCGAGACCGGCTCTGGGTCGTCGGGAAGTATTATATCCTCGTTGCGCTCCGCAAGGCCTATCGCGGGTATGTACGAAAGGCCGAAGCTGTCAAGCACCTCGAGCGCCACGTTGAGCTGCCCCCTGCCGCCGTCCATTATGAGCAGGTCGGGCAGCTCCGAGAACTTTTCGTCGCCCTCGAGCGCACGGTTGAATCGGCGGGTCAGATGCTCGCGCATAGCCTCGTAATCGTCGCCGTCGGCCTGTGTTTTGGTCCTGAACCGCCTGTAAAGGCTCTTTTCGGGCTTGCCGTCTATGAACACGACCATTGAGCCCACGGCGTCCCGCCCCTGGAAATGGGAGTTGTCGAAGCACTCCATCCTGTGAGGCAGCTCGTCCATGCCGACTATGCGTGAAAGCTCAGCCAGCGCGCCCTCGCCGCGCTCCCATTCGCGCAGGGTAAGCTCGCGCTTGCGCTTGATGGACTCCGCTCCGTTCATGGCCGCCATGTCTGCAAGCTGTTTCTTCTCGCCCCTCTGCGGGCAGACTATCCTGACGGCGTGACCGCACTCCTCCCTAAGGCAGGCGGCGAGCGCATCCGCGCCCTCGGGCATGACGGACACAACGACCTCCGGCGGGATATAGCCGCTTTCGGTATAGAACTGCATAAGGAACGAGGCCATTATCTCGGCGTAGGACTCGCCCGAGGCGGTGACGAAATAGCTGTCGGTCATGACCACGTTTCCGTCGCGCATCATCATGGCGTAAACGGCTGTGTGCATATCGTCCGAGGCTACGGCGAAAACGTCGAAGCTGTTGACTGCGGTGGTGGCGGCGCGCTGCTTTTCGGCAAGGCTCTCTATCGCGCGGATGCGGTCGCGCAGGAGCGCGGCGCGTTCAAAATCCATTTTTTCCGAGGCGGCGAGCATCTGCCGCGTCAGCTTTTCGGTAACGTCCTTCGATCGCCCCTGGAGAAGCTGCGCTATCTCGTTAAGGTAGGCATGGTACTCCTCGCGCGTGACCTGCCCCGAGCAGGGAGCGCAGCATTTGCCGATATGGTACATGAGGCAGGGCCGCTCGCGCCGGGCGATGGCCTTTGCGATGTCCTTTTTGCAGTGCCTTACAGGGAAGAAATCGCGCACGGCGGTTATCGCCTCGCGCAGGGCAAGCCCCGAAAGATACGGCCCGAAATACTTTGCGCCGTCCTTTTTGAGCCTGCGTACGGTTTCGACCCTGGGGAAATCCTTTGTGAAATCTATCCTGACGTACGGAAAATGCTTGTCGTCCTTTAAGAGTATGTTGTAGCGCGGGCGGTTTTGCTTGATCATGTTGCACTCAAGCGTGAGCGCCTCCGCCTCTGAACCGACGATGGTAAACTCAAGGTCGGCTATGTTCGAGACCATGGCCGCCACCTTGGGGGGCTTTGCGGTATTCTGGAAATACTGGCGCACGCGGTTTTTGAGGTTGACCGCCTTGCCGACGTAGATTATCTCCCCGCGGGAATTGTACATCCGGTACACGCCCGGACTGTCCGGCAGGAGCTTTAACTTGTCTCGAATGGTATCGTTCATGGGGATATTATAACTTATTTTTCGATTTTTGGGAACCCTTCTTGCATTTCATTCGTTATATCTGTAAAATGGTATCGATCAACGGATACCGGGGAGGTACAACAATGCTTAAAAAGATACTTTCACTTGCGCTTGCGTTTTTGATGTGTGCGGGCTTCGCGGGCTGCACGGGCACGGACGCGCCTCAGAACACCGCCGAGCCTCAGAACGACGCTTCGCCCGAGGCCGGACGCCTGAACGCCCCCGGCTCCGAGCTGCCGCTTGCGGTCTACACCTCGAATTCCGGGCTTATGGACGAGGCAAAATACAGCGCCGCCTACACCGCGGCGAACAACGCCTTTGCCGCAAGGATGGCTCAGACGCTTGGCCGCGAGGGGAACGCGGTGTTCTCGCCGCTGTCGCTGCAGATAGCTTTGCAGGTGCTTGCCAACGGAGGCGACGACGAGGCCATGCGCGACCTGCTGTTTGCGCTGTGCCCCGGCATGAGCCGCGAGGACGTGAACGAGGCGGCGAGCGCCCTGATCGCGCAGATAATCAAGTCGGAGGGCGTGACCCTTGACACCGCCGTTATCGCCAACTGCGCATTTGCCATTAACACGGATTTCGCCAACCTTGCCGCCGACAGGTACGCGGCGACCGTCGGAGCTTTGGACTTTTCCGACAGCAGCGCGGCGCTTGAAAAGATAAACGGCTGGGTGAGCGATAAGACGAACGGCCTTGTGAAGGACCTTCTGGACCGCGTCGGCCGCGACACTGCCATGATAATACTCAACGCGCTGACCTTTGAGCGCGAATGGGAGAAGCCCTTTACCGCCATGCGCGGCATGATGGAGTTCCACGGGCTAAAGGGCGAGGAGGCCGCCCCCTATATGCAGACGGCGGGGGTCTACTCCTACGGCGAGTTTGAAGACGGCCGCGCCGTGCTGCTGCCCTATGCGGGCGGCGAATACGCAATGGCCGTGATACTGCCCGAAAAAGGCGTTTCCGCCGCGGACGCCGCCGCTTCGATAACGGGCAGGCTCGGCGAATGCGTCAACGCAGACGTACTCGTTAAGATGCCGAAAGTGAAGCTCGACTCCAGGACGGACGTTCTAAAAATCGCCGACAAGCTCGGCATCGAGGAGGGCGTGAGGGGCAATTTCACCAGACTGATAGAGGACGAGAGCGCCATGGTCAGCCAGATAGTACAGGGCGCGCACATTGAGGTGACCGAGGTAGGCACCACCGCCGCCGCGGCTACCGCCGTGGTCGCCACCAGGATGGGCCCCGTTCCCACCGATAAGGAGGTCGTCTGCGACAGGCCCTATGCCATGGTCATACTGCACGTCGACACGGGAGCGGTGCTCTTTACGAGCATTGTGAACGATATGGATTGACGCGGACAAAGCGCAGATCATAAGGTCGCGGCGGCCCCTTGCCCGGGCGCCGCGACTTTTTTTGCGCTGAAAAAAACTTCGCTTATTGACAGGACCGATAATTGGGATATAATTTAATTAACAAAAAGGGGGTATAATCAATGAAACGATTTGCAGCGGGCCTTTTGGTCCTGATCATGGCGCTTACACTGCTTCCCGTCCATGCGGCAGAGCTCATGGCGACTACCGCCAGGACGACGCTCCTGGATCTGAGGAACGTTACTTCCAACCAGTCCAACTCCTCGCAGGGTTGGTCATTCCAGCCCAGGGGCGAGAACGGCAACCCCGTTCTTACGCTGAACGGCTACGGACTTGAGAACAGCCACAGCGCACCAATTCAGCTTCCCAAGAACACCCACGTTATTGTCAACGGCGACTGCTACATCGACACGAGCTATATGGGTGAGGATTACAACTGCATAACCTCGGCATACGACGGGTATCTGACGATAGACGGCACCGGTACGCTGAACCTTTTCGCCACACAGTACTACGGCTGCTGTATTGAGATCACCAGCGGCGGCGAGAACGAGGGCACGCTTGAGCCTTTGACGATAAGCGACATAACCGTTAACTGCTACGGCAGGGTATCGGATATGTACACCTCCGCCAAGAACAAGGCCTGCATTTGCTGTTACGAAGACATAATCATCCGCAACGCGACCCTTAACACCTACGACGGCGGTTTTGCGATCAAGAGCTTCGGCTATACGCCCATCGGCGGCGTGACCGAGGCCACCGCGAACGAGATACTCATTGACAACAGCACGGTCAATATCGAGATGAACCCGCTTGACAACTGCTGGTCTCACGCTGTGGGCATCTCCACCACGTTCGGCAAGGTCCGCATCACCGGCGACAGCAACGTTACGATCAACGCAGGTACGAAGTGCATTTATTCGTACCTGGGTCTGTTCATCGAGGGCGGGCGCGTTCACGTCGGCGCAACCACAGTCAGCAACTCCTACGTACACGCGGGCGTTTACTGCCGCAGGCTGGTGATAGGAAGCGAGGCCAAGGACGTTTACTTCGGCGTTAAGAGGTATGCAACCGCAATGCCTCTCTACTGCACGGAAGAGGGCACCTCGGTACTGGAGGCCGGCCCCGAAGTGGTGATAGGCTCGTTTGCGAACGGCACTTACACCACCGCTCCCGACCCCGACAACAACAACCTTCCCGCTCTGCACGTGACGACCGAGACCGGCCCGGCCTTCATCCTGGGCGACGTCAACTGCGACGGCTTAGTGGATTTCTCGGACGTTTCGCTGCTCTACGCCTACGTGCTTAACATAAGCTCTCTGAGCGAAGCGGGCATGCTTGCCGCCGACGTCAGCGGCGACGGCTCCATCAATACCACGGACGTTTCCGCCCTGTGCCAGATGATCCTCAATTCGTAAACCAAAACGGACGAAAGCCCGGCGCAAAATAAGCGCCGGGCTTTATTATTTCTGCGGCACGGGCGGCGCCGCAGGAGTGCGCGGGAAATGTAGATACGCTGCCGCTCGCAGCCGTAGAGGCCGGAGCCGTTCTCGCCGCAGGTGGAACGGAAAAAGCATAAGAAATGCCCCGGGACCCCAGAGGCCCGAGGCTGTTGACGCTTGCTGTACCGATCAACGCTTGCTGATTTTCATTATCTCTCGGAGGCCGCTGGGCGCTCCCAAATTCACCCGGGAAAGCTGACAGCTTCGTTTCATGTACCTCACACCTTCACGTCCGGATTCTTTTCACCGAACTTCTCTTTAAGCGTTTCGCAGATCTCGCTGCGTTCCTTGCCTTGTTTCTCCATGTTCTTGATGGTCTTGTAGGCGGCAAACAGTGTGGACGGACCGATCTCGGAACTGAAGTATCCGATGCCCTGATTCCATGCGAGCAACTCGAACACATCATCCAGAGCAGCGCTGTCAAGCCCGTGGATGTAGGCCTTTACAAGCTCACGGGTTGCCTGGCGCATCCGCCCGGCACCGACGGCATTAGTCAAAGAAAGCAGCAGCCGGATCTCGTAGGACAGATGCCTGTTCCCGTCATTCCACGTCAGGTCCCAGAAGTTCACGGCGATATTTCCCAGCTTCTCATCGATCAGCGGCATGTTGGTCAGTGCGGCCGGACGCATGGGAATATCCTTTTCCCCCTGCTTCACTTCCGTGCGATAGAAGTAAGCATGGAACTCTGCAGCTCCTTTCTGCTCAGTATAATGTTCGAAGCCAAGGCCTTCCATCACCTCATACAGGGGAATGGGATCGAAGCTCTGCACGATCTCCAGCCCGTTACCTGCAGGAAGCTGCATCGCCTGCTTCTTGATTCCCTGAAAGAAATTGCCCTGAATGCCTCTTACGTCGATCTGCCTGAAAGAACCGATCTTATCTTTCCACTCCATGATGGATCCCCCTTAGTCTAAGATATTACCGTCGCGGGAGATCGTAACGACCTGCCACGGGATGAATTTACCGCTGTTTCTGAGCGCGTTTTCCGCCGCTCGTTGGAGACCACCACAGCAGGGAACTTCCATGCGGACGATGGTCACGCTCTTGATGTCGTTATTCCTGATAATCTCGGTGAGTTTTGCGCTGTAATCCACATCATCCAGCTTGGGGCATCCGATGATAGTAACCTTGCCGCGCATGAATTCCTCATGCATGTTCGCATAGGCGTAGGCCGTACAGTCTGCCGCGATCAGCAGCTTTGCTCCGTCAAAGAAGGGAGCCTGCGTCGGGACCAGCTTGATCTGGCAAGGCCACTGGGCCAGGCGGGAAACCGGCTTTCCTGCGCTTACAGGAGCGTTCTCTGCTTCGCTCTGTGCGAACTGCATCACCCTTGATCCGGGGCAGCCGCCCTCATGGTGTTCATGTTTCATTTCATTCATAGCCTTTTTCTCCTTCGCTGCTTTTACAGCTGTTTCATCGTATTCCGGGGCTTCGCGCTCTTCAAAAGTGATCGCACCGGTCGGACATCCCGGCAGGCAGTCACCGAAGCCATCACAGAAGT
>JAEEGL013988775.1_pt1 | contig 20368 bp, 11 predicted proteins | sample 9134231 | NCBI WGS metagenome assembly JAEEGL01 (sample SAMN16246548, study PRJNA631951) | gut metagenome | biome: gut microbiome; feature: rumen; material: fiber-attached | host: Bos | place: Iran: Karaj | collected 2018-10 | reverse complement strand
TTATATTTTTTCATTATAAAAAAATCGAGATAATTATTCTTTTTATTACATTTAAATAAATTATAATCATTTTTATAAAATAAATACTTATTATTTTTATTTTCATTATGAAAAGGAAAATAAATAATAATATCTTTAACAAATTCATCTTCTTCTTTTTTTGAAGAACTATTTTGATATTGTTCATCTTTAAATTTATTATTTTCTATTATTTCATCCTTATTTTCATTTTTGACATTTTCTTCTGGTATATAATCATATGATTTAGCAAATTTTTTATTAAATTGTTTTTCATTTCTTTGATTTTTATTATTATTATTTATTTGACTTTCAATATTTGAAGTAGTATTATGTTTTCTATTTTTTTTTGAACGTAATCTCATATATTCATTAAAATTATTGTAAGGTTTATTAATTTGAAATCTGGATGTTTTATTTAAGTAATGATAGGAATGATCTTTTTGATTTTTTTGAATTTTTGGTTTAAAGAAAAATTTTTCAAAATCAAATTGAATTTTGATTGGATTTTTATTATTATTTAAAAAACTATCATTATTATTATTTCCATTATATTTATAAATTTTATTAAAGGATATATCATAATTTGTTTTATTTATTGATTTATTATTAATATTTATTTTTTTTGGTATTTGTTTTAATATTGGGACTTTTATTTTTAATGTTCTATTTATTGGAAGATTTTCTCTTTTTTTTAATAAAGTATTTGATTTAAAAAAATTCAATGCATTTGAATTTACTTTATAAATTCCTATTGATTTTTTATTTATCATTTTTTAATTATATATTAATTTTTTATAATTTAAAAATTTAAATTTAATATTAATTTTATTTTTAAAATAATTATTATTTAATGAATTAATTAAATTTAAATTAAATTGTTATTAATTGAAAAAATACACTTTTTCAAATTTATAATAAATAAAAAAAAAAGAAAGTTATATTTTATTTTTCATTGAAAAATAGAATATTTTAAAAAAAATTAATTTTCACTTTCACTATCAAAATTTGCTTGAATTTCTTGTTCTTGTGAAGTAACATTTTTTTTGATAGTTTCATTTTCTTTTTCTTTTTCTTTTTTTAATTTAGAAATATATTCATCTACTTCAGTTTCAGCAGGATCAACATTTCCATATTTTGTAATTTTTCTAAGTGAATTTAATTGCATTGTTAATAATTTGATTTCTTGATCTTTTTCTTTACTTTTATTTGTTAAAAAATCTAATTGTTTTTGATTATCAATTAATCTTTTTTGATTAATTTTTTGTTCATTTTTTAATTCATTAATTTTATTTTTTAATATTTTATTTTCAGTATCATTTTCTTTTTCTTTATGATCTAAAAAATTATATTGTATATCTAAATTATTAATTTGTTCTCCAATTAAATTTAATTCACTTTTATGTTTTTTTTCTATTTTATATCTTCCATTTTCTAAATCTTTTATTTTATTTACTAAAACTTCATATTCTTCTAGATCACCAATTGCCATTTTTAATTTATTTAAAAATTCTTCTGTTAAAACTGTATTAACACTATTTAATCTTGATTTTAATGTTGGAAGAGATTTTTTTCTATTTGAAGTTTGAATATTCTCATTTTGTATATTATTATTTTTTTTTTTATTTTTATTTTCATTATCACCAAACATTAAAATTTGTAATTTTTTTTCATTTTCTTTCATTTTTTCTCTTAATTCCATATTTTCTTTTTTTGCATTTTTCATTTCTTTTTTTAATTGTTCTAAAACATTAATATATTCTTTTTGTTCATTTAAACATTTATTATGATTTTCCATTTCTTTATTTAACATTTTTAATTCTAAATTTAAAGAAGATAATTTTTCTTCTTTTTCTTTTACATCATCTAATAATTCTATTTTTTGATTATAATCATTACTTTTTTCTAAAGTTGTTTTCATTTCATCATTTTTTTTTCTTAAACTTTCTAATTCAGCCAATGCTTCATTTAATTGTTTTTCTTTTATTTTTAAAATAATATTTATTGGTTCTTCTTTATCTTTTTTATTATTATCAGAATTTGCTTTTTTATTTATATTAGAATTTATATTTTTTTTTTTATCTTTTTCTTTTTGTAAAGTATTATTTAATTCTTTTGATAATTGTTCAATTGCTTTTTTTTGTTTTTCATTAGTTGATTTTAATTGATTAAATTTAATTTGTTTTTCACTTAATTCATCTTTTAATTTTGAAATTATTTCTTCTTGAACAGGGTCTCTTTGAATAGAATTTGTTATTTTTTTTTCAATTTGAAGTTCATTTGATAATTGTTCTATTTGTGCAATATATTCTTTTTCTTTTTTTCTGTATTCATCATTTTCATTTTCTTCTTCTTCTTCTTCTTCATTATCAGACTTTAAATTTTGATTTGATTCATTATTATTTATATTATTATTATTGATATTTTCGGTTCTATTTTCTTGGGAATAATTAGGAGGAGTTTTTGATGTATTTTCTAAATTTTGTTGTTCTTCATTTGAAGTTTTCATTTATAAACTAATATAATTTATTTGTTTTATTTAATTTTTTTTTCTTTAAAAAATTTTTTTAAAATATTTTAAATTATTGTTTAGTAATTATATTTCTTTTTTATTTTTTAGAATTATTATTTATATTATCTTCTAAACTTTTTTTACTATCAGTTTCACTTTCTTTATTTAGAAAGCCTTCATATGAAAAATTAAACATGAATTTTAAATTATCTTCTAATGTTGATTTTATTTTTTTTAATTGTTCAGAATTTTTAATTTCATTTGTATTTTCTAAATTAGTAATAACCTCTTTTTTCTCTTCTTTGTTTACATTTTCTTTTGTTTCATTTTCTAATATTTCATTTTCATTCTCTTCAGTTATATTTAATTTTATATTCGTAATATTTAAAAAATTATTATCATTGTTTTTTCTTATTTCTTTTTTATTATTATTAATCCTATGGTTATAAATTATATTTTTATTTTTATTAATATTCTTTTTATTATTTATATTTAATGAATTTGTTGTTGTTTTACTATTCTTAATTTTAATATTTTGATTTAAAGAATTATTAATTTCTGTCCTTATTTTTGGTTTACTATTACTTTTATTTATTATTTTTTTTCTTTCACCAATTATATTTTTATGAATAAAAGGTTTTGAATTCTCAAGTTTTAATAATTCATGATTTATTTTTTCAAATAATCTCGAATTTAATATAATTTTATTCGATTTAATTATACTTATTTTATCTCTTGAATTTGATTTACTTTTTGAAGGAGTTTTACTTTTACTTTTACTATTACTTTTACTTTTACTTCTACTATTACTTATTGTTCTATTATTTAAAATTTTAGATTTTGTTAATGTATATAATGAAGAATGTTTTTTATTAATATTCTTTTTTTTAATATTAATATTATTATTAATTATATTATATGATAATTTTAAATTTGAATTTATTTTCTTATTTAAATTATTAGTTTCTATTGATTTAATTAAATTTGTAATTGAAGATGAATGTGATTCATTATGAATATCATTATTATCTGGTTTATTTGAAAATCTAATTTCTTTTGTTATTTCACTTATAAATTTCATTTTTATTTCATTATAAGTTTCAAAAGGTAAAATACTTTTCATAAAAGAAAATAATTTATCAATTACTTTTTCATATATTTTTACATTTATAAAATTAAAAGAAGTTTTTCTTAATTGTCGATATGATTGGGCAATATATTTTTCTTTATCAAAATTTTTATTTTTTTTTCGAACATCCAAAATTAAATTTTCTTTACTTTTTATCTTTTTTGAATCATTACTTTTATTTTTTGATTTATTTAGATTATTATATGTATTTGTAAAATTTGAATAGTTAAATTTTTTTTCAATTTTTCTATCTTTACCTTTTGAATTGTTTTCTATTGTTCGATATGAGGAAAAATATGATTTATTATTTGAAGTTTGTTTGACTATTTTACCTCTATTTGATAAACGAGATTGATTTGTATATGAAGACAAATCAAAAAATGATTTCATTTAATTTTTATTAAAAATTTTGAAAAATAAATAATTGAAAATGATTAATTTATCATTTTTTTATATATAAATTCTTTAAAATATAATTTAAATTTATCTATTCCATATAATTTGAAATATTATTAATTTTAGAATATGAAAACAAATATATTATTTATATAATATTCAATCATTATTTATTTCTTTTATTTTACTTTTAATTTGTTTAATTTTTGCTTTTAATAAATGAGTTTTTTGTACATATGATTCATATTGATTAATCTTTTTTAATAAATTAGGAATATTTCCAGCAAAATTCAAATTACTATCTGAAGAAAGAATAAAAGCAGAATCTGAATTATTTTTTTCATGTAAAACTTCATTACAATAAAAAATAGCTAAATTCATTAAAATTTTAAAGCATTCACCATCATAATTTAAAATATTATCAATTAAATAAGAAATTTTAATTGAATAAAATATACAAAATTTATAATTATTCCCAACTCTATAAATATAATTAGATTTCCCATTATATGAGGTACTTAATCTTTCAATACCAAAAAAATCACCTTCCTTTAAAATATGAATAACGTTATTTTCTTCATTTAAAATTTCAATTTCTCCTTGAATTATAAAATAAATTCTTTTAATATTACCTTCAAAAGGAATAATTTTAGTGTCATTCATTTCAATAGAAATATCAAAATTTAAAACAATTTCTTGTTTAGTCCAATCTTTAACAATATTTCTAAAAAATTTACCAAATTTAATATAAATTCTGTTAAAAACTACATTAAATAATTTATTTTTATGATTTGGTTTCATTTGTTTAATTAAATATTTATGTTCTTTAATCCATCTTAAATTCCTTTCATTAGAATAATATATTTCAAAAAATATTTTAATCTTATACCAAATAATATCTCTATGAAGATTATTTATTTTTTTAGAACTAGCAGGTAACCTATCTATATAATATCTAATCCATTTTTCAAAATCTAATTGTTGAATTTTTATTTGATAATTAATTGAATCTCCTTTTGTTATAATTTCTAAAATACTACTTAATAAATAAGCATAAAAACCACAATTTATTATTTCACAAAATATTATAAATAAATATTCTTCTTCATTAGTTTTAGGACATAAGTCACCATATCCTGTAGTAGAAAAAGTTTCTGTCATAAAATAAAAACTATTAAGATAATAAACAAAATATGAATTTGAATTTATATTATTTTCATGTGATTTTATCCAACTTCTTCCGTAATTAATTCCTATAAAAGTATAAATACAAGCAAAAAAATGAAGAATGTAGATTAATGAAGTAAAAATTGTTAAAACTCTTAATATTTGTTGTTTTAAATATAGATTTATAATTGAAGGTAATATAAAAATTCCTAAGCTTTTAATTTTTGCATTTATAATTGGATATCTATATAATTTTATTAATCTTATTATTTCATATTTTATATTTATTAAATAAAAGGGTAAAATTGATATTATATTTACTAATAATGTTATTTTTAAGTTTTTCCAAAAAATTAATCTTATGTTTTTAACATAAAATTGATTTTTATAATCATAATATGATGAAATGAATTTGAGTAATATTTCAATTAAAAACAAAATATCGAAAATTATACATCTATATATTATTTTTAGATTATTATTATAATTTATAAAATATTCATAAGGAGTTATTAAAAAGTCTAAATATAATAAAAAGAATATAAAATTTTTGAAAATTTTATAAACTATATTATTAGAATTAATTATAAAATAACATTTATTTTCATTATAAATTATTATATTTGATAAATCTTTATTTTCTTTTATTAATTTAACAACTTTCCAAACTTTTTCTTTTGCACTTTTTAAAATTTCTTCTTTATATTCAATTGGATTATCTAATATAACTACATAGTCATTAAAAATTTCCTTTTCTTCTTTTAATGATATCCTTTCTTCTGATGGAATATTTTCTTTATTTATTTTTGTATTTATTAATTTATTATATTCATCTTCATCTTCTTTTAATAAACTTTCTAAAAACATAGGATTTATATCTTTATCATTTTCTTCCATTTTGAACTAAGAATTAAATTATAATTATTTAAAAAAAATTTTTATGATTGAAAATTAAAAACAATTACAAGTATTATTATTATAATTAATTTCAGATTTATTATATTCTATTAAATTAGTTTTAACTTTTTCTGAAATTTCATGGAAATGATTATCAAGTATAAAATTTATTTCATTTTCTTTTTCATTTTTTGTTTTTATATTTTCATTATAATATTCTAAATAATTATTAAGTATATTTATTTTTGTTTGAATATTTAAATTAAAATCAAAAAAAAAATAAATTTTTAATTCTCCATTACAACCAAATTTAAAGTCTAACTTATAATATATATTTTCCATTCCTTCATTTATATTATTTATAAAATTAAAACTTCTAAATATTTCATGAAAGTATTGTTTTTTTGATTTAAAAATTGTTTCATCTTTTACAATATCAATCATTTTAATATAAAAAGAAAAAAGATTTGTTCCATTTTTAAATTCTTTTTCTTCTTCATCAAAATTTTTATCAAAGCCAATAATTGGAAAAATATAATTTACTTTAACAATTTGATTTTCTTGATTTGATTTTATAATTATATCTTTAATTGAATAATGTTTTTTTACTTTTTTTGAAAATGTAAAATGTAAAGTAATTTTATATTTTCCTTGTTTAATATTATCTAATCTTAATATTGAAATCTTTAAACTTGATTCTTTATTTATATTTATTTCATTTTCATTATTCAAATTAGAAATTATATTAGGTATTATCTTTAAATTTTTATAAACATTATTTTTTAACATGTTTAATTCAATTTCTTCAATTTTTTCATTAAGTAAAAAAATATAGTCAACTAAATTATCAATAAATGAATTTACTGATATTTCTTTATTATCTGATTCTTTATTATTTGATTCTTTATTATCAGAAACTGTTTTATTAATAATCTTATAAATAATATTCATGTTATTTGATAATCCTAATGGATTTATATTATTAAGTGATGAACTTGAATTTTTTTTATCATTTGTATTAAGAAAAAAAACATTTTTAGAGACAAAAGTATTATTTTTTTTATATCCATTAGTTTTAAAATAAGATAAAAAAAGGGCTTTAACTTTATTAATATATTCATCTTTTTTTTTCATTTTATTAAAAAATTAAAAAAAAAATATATTAAAAAAATATAACTTATATTTTTAATTATCAAATATACTCTATTTAAATAATAAAATAATAGTTTCATCATAATTAAAAAAAAAAAAAATTTTATATAAATCAAATAAAGAAATAAAAGAATGAATAACGATTTTGAAAAGTGTATTGCAGAATTACAAAAGCCAATAGGTGAAAGAGATATTCAAATAATATTAAAATATATTCAAACTTTAAAAGGTTTTGTGAACTTATTAAAATTTACAAATGAAGACTTTGACTTTAATATAAAAGAATGTGCAAAAATATTAAAATATAAACAAAATGAAGAAAATCAAATAATAGTAGAAGAAGGAGATAAGGGAGATTCATTTTATCTTCTTTTAAAAGGTTCAGTTACTTTTTTAGTAAGTAGACCTAATGTTTATCAAATGACAAAAGAAGAATATATGCTTCATTTATTTAAATTAAGAAAAAATAATTCAATGGAACTTTTAAAACAATGTTTACAATTTAATCTTCTTGTTTTTCCTATTGAAGACAATTTTGATGTTTTATTAAAAAACCTTGCTCATAGAAAAACAAAAGGAGGTGAATTTTTAGATAATGAAAATATTTGTAATGCTGGAAAAGAATTATATAATTATATTAAAAATCATGATTATTCAAAAGATAAAAAAATTACTATTGAAGAATATATAAATAGAAATAATGTAGTATTAGAAGATAAAAGTGAAGGAAATAATTTTTTAAAAGAGGAAAAACTATATAAAAAAGATAAAAAAACTGTAACAATTCCTAATTTTATAGTAATTGGTAAATGTGGAACTGGAGAATGTTTTGGTGAATTGGCTTTAGAACAATCAGGAGGAAAAAGAAAAGCAAGTGTTATTACAAATGAAAATACACATTTTGCAATTATTTATAGAAATCAATATGATACTTTATTAAAAAATGCTATTGAAAAAGCAAAAAAAAAATTTTTTACTGTTATTAGTTGTTATAATATTTTTCAACAAATTTCTAATTATGCACTTGAAAAAAAATATTATAAACTTTTTACTTTTAAAAAATATGAAAAAGGAATTGATTTAATTTTACAAAATCAATTAAGTGAAAATGCTTATTTTATTATAAGTGGTGAATTTGAAATTATTACAAATAGAAATATTGTTGAAATCAATGAGTTAATTATTTATTATAAAAAGTTTATAAGAAAACATGGAAATAAATTAGATCATAAATTATATAATCCATTAGAAGAAATAAGAGAAAATGAAGATTTAACATTAAATAAAAAATTTAAAACTCCAGCACAGAATAAAATATTATTTGAAAAGAGATTAATTAAATTAAGTATATTTCAAAATAGAGATATATTAGGATTAAATGATTTAATGATTCCAGTTTCAAATTCAATTGGAAGAGGATTAGTTTTTTGTAAAACTATGAGTCATGATTGTCAAGTTTATTCAATTGAAAAACATCAATTATTTTTTATTATTGATCATGAAGAAGCAGTAAGTGATTTAATTATTGAATATGAAATTAATAAAATGAAAATGTTAATTCAAAGATTAAAAAGTCATAAAGAAAGAATTTATAATTTTGTTAAAAAAAGTGATATGGAAATTGCAGAAAAGTCAAAAAAAAATTATTTAAATCAAATGGGTTCTTTAAGAAAAAATAGATTTAGTAATTTAGAAGATAATATGATTTTAGAAAATTTTGAAATTAAAAATATAATGGAGAGATTTGAAAAAGAAAAAGAAATGAAAGAAAAAATTATGGAAAGTAATTCAAAGAAAAAAAATAATATTAATAAAATTGAACCATACGACGAAAAAAAAAAAATACTTCCTAAAATTAATAATTATAAATTAAAAAAAGGAAATAATACAAATAATAACTCGAGAATGTTATCTAATTTTACTAATACTTCTTATAATAAGTTTAGAGAAGGATTATTTAGTAGAAATTTATATGAAACAATTTTTAGTAGTTATGCATTTACTGATATTAATGAAAATGAAAAATCTGATTTTCAAGAAAATAAAACTTATAGAACTTCAAATCTTAGTAAAAGTAATAAAAATGGTATTTATGATTTTTTGATATTGGAAAAATTCAATTCTACTTATATTAATGCTATGAAAGAATTGAAAAATTCTTAAATAAAGTTTATTTTTAATATTTATTTTTTAAACAATTTAATTTTCATTTTTATTAATAATATTGTTTTAGAAAATTTTATTTTTAATAATATATAATAATATTTTTTAAAAAAAAATTTTAAAAAATGAGAAATTACCTTTTAATTATTATATTTCTTCCAATAATAATTTCATTTCCTCCAATTTTAGAATTTCAATTTGATATATTTAATAGACTATTAGAAAAAAATCCAAATAATAACATAGTTATTTCTCCAATAAGTATATTTGAAATTTTATCACTTGTTTCTAATGGTGCAGTAGGAAAAACACAATTAGAAATATTAAAAACATTAAAATCAAACACAGTAATAGAATTAAATAGATATTTAGAAACAATAAATAAAATTCTATATTTGAAACAAGAATCATCAATAATTTATATTGCAAATGCTATATTTTCAAAAGTAAAAATAAAAAAAGAATTTACTGATATATCAAAAAGATATTTTGTTGATATTTCTCCTTTATATTCTCATATACAAATTAATGAATGGGTAAAAAAAAATACAAATAATAAAATAACAAATATGATAGAAAGCATAGAAAACATCAGACTTTTATTAATTAATGCAATTTATTTTAAAAGTGATTGGTTCAATAAATTTAGAAAAGAATTAACAGAGGAAGGAATTTTTAATAATAAAGATAAAGTACATTATATGAATAATATATTCACTTCAAATGAATATTATGAAGATGAAAATGTACAAATTACTTCTTTATATTATTCCTCATATAAATTTAAAGCTATTATAGTTTTAGAAAAAGAAGGAAAAAAATTTGATATTAATAAAGTAAATAACTATATAAAAAAATTTAAAAAAAAAAATGTAAAATTAATATTACCTAAATTTAAAATAGAATATAATATTGATTTAATTGAAATTCTTAAAGAAATGGGAATGGAAATTTCATTTACAGAAATGGCAAATTTTAATAATTTAAATGAAAATTCAGAATTATTTATTAATCAAATAAAACATAAAAGTTTCCTTGAAGTAAATGAAGATGGAACTGAGGCAGGAAGTTCAACTGTTATTGCAATGAATGATGCACTTGTTGTTGATTATTATAATATGATTGTAAATCGACCTTTCTTTTTTGGAATTATTCATCAAGATATACAAGATACATTTATTTTTATGGCAAAAATTAATTCAATTAATGATTTGTAAATTTTTTTTACTTTTGAATTTTTTATTTAAATATTTTATTTAAGATATAAAAATATTAATTTATTATTAAATTATTAATTCATTTATATTTAATATTTTAAATAAAAAATATAAATGTGAAATTTATTTTTATTATATTATACTAAATAATGCAAGCCACACATAAATATTTTGATGTTAAATATAAAGGACCAATTGCAGATTTCAAAGCTTTACTTAAAAAAAAAATATCTTTTGATATAAAAGACATGGGAAATAATACTTTATATGTAAAAGTAAAAGTTGAAAATTATGAAGATATGATGCTTTTCTTGAAACAAATGCGTAAAGATAAATCAAATGTTTTAAAAGGTTATCAAGAAATTGACCAACAAACTTATGATGGAGCATTACAATCTTTGGATAATATTTTAAAATAAATATTTTTAAACAAAATATATCTTTTTATTTTATTTATTATGTTAAAAAGAATTTTTTGTTATTTTAATATTTTATACGTTTTTTAATTTTATTATCTATAAAATATAATTGTAAAGATAAATTATATTTAAATGAAAAATTATATTTATTATATTTATTTTAAATAAATTAATTTTTTTCAAAATCATTATATATTAAATTTAAATTAGTATTCATTTCTTTAATTTTTTCTTCACTTTTATTCTCATAAATTTCATTTTTAAATTTATCAATAAATTTTTGAAAATTTTCCAAATATTTAATATTATATTTATTAATAAAAATAATTCTACTCATAAATTCAAAAATAAAATCATATATCAAATCACTAAATTGACTAACTTGATATTGAGAAATAAATTTTTCAAAAATAATATCAACAGTAGGTAATAAATCAATAAAAATTCTTTCAGAATCAAAAAATTGTGGTCGATATTTTATAATTTTTTCAAAAATTTCTAAATAATTTTTAAAAATAACAATAGTAACATTTGAATTATTCATAGCAAAAATTATATATTTCCATATTTCAAACAATACTGGACCTAAACTTGAAGGTATTGAAACATTATTTGGGTCTTCAGTTGAAAAATTTTCATTTTCTTCTCTTTCCATTGGTAGTAAATATAATATTGGAATATATTCTTTTAAAATTGATAAAAATTTTGATATTAATATTATTTTTTTTGAAAGAATTATTGGACATAATCTTAATATTAATTGTCTGAAAATATTTGATGTTTCTAAATTTATTTTTACTTTTAAAAATTGAACAAATTTTTCATTGTTATTTAAATCTAGTCCTTCCATTATATTCTTTTGATTTTCTTTTTTATATATTTGTTCATATAAAATATTTATTATTATATTATTTTGAAAACAAGATATTTTATAAAATATTTCCATTATTATTTCTATTGTTATAAAATTTTTATCCTTTATATTTATGTCTATATAAGGGAAAAGTCTTTGAATATATTTTGTAAATTCTCCACAGTAAAAATTATTCATTTCTTCCTTATTAATTTGATTTATTAATTCAAGAAGAGAAGTAAAAAAATTAAAAATTTGGATTTTCATTGTTGAAATATTATCTTTTGAATTAGAATTAAAATATATAACTTTATTTAAAATAGTATTAATTATAAAATTAAAGTTATGAATTAAAAAATTTTGAAGATTATTATCTTTACTAATTAATATAACTAACAGAATAGAAGAATATTTTAAAATTGAAATTTTATTTGAATAATTTATCATTGATAATATTATATGAGTATTAATTTCTGCTTTTTGAAAAATTACATTATTATTATAACAAAAAATACATAAATTTAAACAATAAAAATTAATAAGTGAAATATTGGAATTTGAAACTTTATTTATTTCTAATTGTTCTGAATTTATATTATCACAAAAAATAGAATAATAAAAATTTATTAATGTCTGAATTTTTTTTATATCGAGTTTTAATTTATAATGTTTTTTATAGGGTTGAATTATTAAAAAAGACATTAAATTAAATGAATGTGATAAATCTATAATTGAATTATTTAACTCTGATTTAGATTTGAGTTTTTTCTTTGTTAAATTTGAATTAAATTTTTTAGTTTTTTGCATTAAGATTTCTAAACTCTTTTGATAAAAGATTTGGAAAATTGATTTATTTTTCTCATATAAAAAACATAAAATAATATATAATAATGGAATATTAATTTCTAAATTATAAGAATTAATTATTGATGATAAGAGATTAGATAATACTTTATTCTGACATAAATCAAGAGAAATATCCTTTATGCTTAATTCATAAGTATTAATCATTTCGAAAATAATTTTTTTATTTAATTTTATTATTTCATTAAATAAATCAAATAAATCTAATATGATTTCTTTATTTTCATTTTTTTCTGATTGAAAATATAATATTAAATTCCCACTAAATTCAATTAAATTTTTATTAAATCTTGAATATTCCTTCCTTTTATATGATAATTTTAAAAAATTTATATAATTTTTTATTTTTTCTCGAGTTTTATTTTTGTCATATAATTTATTTTTTATGAAAGCTAAATAAAACTGATTTTTAATTTCTGGTTTTTTTGATAAAATTTTTTCTATATTATCTTCACTCTCAGTAATTGATTCTATTAAATTTTTGTTAATACTAAAAAATATGTTTTCATATAAGTCTTCTTTTATAATTGATTTATTTGATTCTAAGAAAATTACTATTAAATCAACTAAATTATTAATAATTTTTCCTAATTTTGCATTTCTTTTATTAATCAAAGAATGAATAAACACTTCTAAAAATTCAAAAAATTTAATAAAATTAATATCATCATTATTAAATTTGTTTAAAATAATTTTAATATACATTATCATAATATTTAATGTTCTATTTAAAGTTTTAGAACTTAAAATTATATCAAAAAAAGAAACTACTTTAATAATCTTCGAAATAACCCCTGGCATTATATTAATCTTTTCATCAATACTATAAATAATATCATTACATAAAATTTTTTCAACAAAAGAAAAAATATCATCAATATAGTTTTTTAAGTCAAAATTAATTCCTTGATTCTCAATTATTCCAAAAGATAATTGAAGTAAATAATTAATATATTTAATTTTTGATTTAATAAATAAATTATCTTTATATAAGTATAAAGAATATGAAAATTTTAAAATATCCCCTGCAATATTTTGTTCTAAAATATTTTGATATGAATTTATTAAATCAACAAATTTAATTTGTAAAAAGGAAATTGTATTAAAAATTTCTTCAGGAACTTCTTTTTTATTATAAATAAATTTTGTAACTATAATAATTTGTTGTTCAATTTCTTTTTCTAAATTCAATAATTGACTTTTTTCTTCTTTTGATATTTCTTTTAAAATATTTTTTTCATCAATTATAGTTTTATCAACATTATTTAATTGTTTTAATTTAAATTGAAATTCCTGTATTTTTTTTCCTACATTATTCACCATTTCAATAATTTTCATAACAATTTTAGAAATATTCTCTTTTTCATCTTCCATAAAATGATTAAAATATTTATGAATTTAATTTAAAAAAAATGAATTAAATTCTTATTTATATTATTTATTAATTAAAATTAAAAATAATGTTACATGAAAGTGAAGGAAATTATAATTATATAAAAGAAGAATATGATGAAAATAAAGATAATAATACTCATAATATGAAAGCTGTAGAAATGATACCAACATATGAAAATCAAATAAGTGAAGAATATTATAATAATAATTATTATCAAAATGATAATGAAGAAAATGATAATAAAGAATATGAAAATGAAGAAGAAGAAGATGATGAAGATGATATTAATAAACAATTACAAAGTAAAAGTGAATTAGTTAAAATACCAGAAAAATATAATAATAATGAAGCAATTAATTCAGAGGAAAATGAAGAACCTGTTCCAAGAAAAAAACAAATTATTCCTTTGAGAGAAAGTAAAGATAATGATAAACAAATTTCAAATTCAGAGTCTTTAACATCTTCTATTAATAATTCAAAAAAAAAAGAAAATAATTTCTTTAATAAATATTCTGGTAATTTTATCCCAAATAATAATTTATATTATAATAATAATAATAATATAAATTATAATAAAAAGAATAATAATTATAATAATTTTAATAATAATGATTTTCCTTCTCATAATATTTCAGATTCAATTCAAAATTTATATACTGAATTATTAGAAAAATATAATAAAGTATGTGAAGAAAAAGCAGAAGTAATTGAACAATTAAATAAAGAAATATTAGAAAATGAACAAAAAAAAACTTATATTCAAGTTTTGAAAACATCACTAGATGATTTAGTTAAAAAAACTACAAAAAAATCTATTATTAGTAAAAATAATTTTAGTACCAATAAAGAACTAGATAATAGTCAAGAGAAGGAACAAAATAAAGAAAGTGATAAAAATAATTTATCATATTCTGAAATTTTATTGACAATTCCAAAATTACAAAATGAAATTGCTTTATATAAAGTTAAAATTACTGATTTACAACAAAAAAATTTAGAAATATTAAATTCAAAAAAAGAACTTGAAACACAATTTCAAAGTCTTAATAATGAATATAATAATATCTTAAAGAATAATCATAATTTAAATCATACTTTAGAAAAGATTGAAAAAGAGAAAAATGAAAAAATAAAAATTTTAAAAGAACAAGAAGAAAAAATAAATAATTTAACTAAAAATTTAAATGAATTAACTGATATAAAAGATAAATATAATATATTATTAAAAGATAAAGCAATTACAGATAATGAAAATCATCAATTAACTAATGATATTAATCAAAGTAAAGCTTTATTAGAAGAAATATCAAATAAATTTGAAGAAACAAAAACAATTCTTTCTAATAAAGAAAATGATATTAAACATTTAGAAGAAAAATTAACAGATAAAAAAAATGAAAATGAAAAATTAACTTCATCAAACAAAGAATTAAATGATTTAGTTATTGAATATAAAGTTTTAAATGAAAAATTAAATACAGAAAATTTATTTATTAAACAACAAAATGAAACTAATGAAAAACATTTTAATGATTCAATAAAAGATAAAGATACAAATATTAATTCAATTTTAGAAAATATTTCCAAACTTAAAATAGAAAAAGAAAATATAATAACAGAAAATAATAAATTAAACGAAGAAAAAAATCAATTAAATAAAAACTTAAATGATTTAAAAAATGAATATAATAAAATATTATCAACAAATGAATCTTTAAATAATGATTTAAGCCTAAATTCAAAAAAAATAACAGAATTAAATAATCAAATAACAAAGAATCAAACACAAATTGATTTATATCAAAATCAAATTAATTCTTTAAATGAACAAATAGAAAAAAATAATAATAATTATGATAATACATTAAAAAATTTTACAGATAAAATAAATAATTTAAGTTTAGAAAATGAAAAATTTAAAATAATATTAGAAAAAAATGTATTATCAAAAAATACAAATAATCAAAGTTCATTAATGCATAACCCAAAACTTGCAATTAAAACTTGTTTAACTGCATCAAAAAAATTAATAAATAGTTCTCATAATTTTTTTAAAGATAATTATAGAGATTATCAAAAATTTTTAGATAGTTTAGATGAATTAAGAAGAGAATTAGAAATATGTTATCAAACAATTTCAAGTTTTGATAATAATGAAAGAGAAATTATAAATTTAAATAATAAATATAATCAAGTTTATCAGGAAATGATTTCTTATAAAAATGATAATAAAAAATTATTTGATAATAATATTAAATTATTTAATAGTCATGAAGTTTTACAAAAAGAAAGAGATTATTTAATTAAAAGTTTAAAAGAATTTTTACCTGTTTATATTAATTCAAGAGAAATTGCTGAAATTTTATTAAAGATTGTTTATTTTAATAGACAAATTATTTATTGTAAAAATGATTTAAATGAATTAATAAAAAAAATTGAAAATTTAAAGCAAAAAATTAGAAAAGATAATATTGATGGAATGAACTATTTAGAAAAATTACAAAATGAAAAAGAAAACTTAGAATTTACAATAGAAAAATATATAAAATGCAAAAATCAATTAGAATATCAATTAAATAATAATCAACAATAAAAAAATAAACCAAAAAAAAAAAAAAAAAAATAAAAATTTAATAACAAAATAATATTTTTTTTATGACTTTTAAATATTAAAAATTAATTCTTAATTTTTTAAATCTTAAACCTTAAAAAAAACCAAAAAAAAACAAAAAAATAAATAAAAAAAAAACAAGAAAAAACTTTATTCCCCAAGAATTTTATCAAAAGCATCCTTCATAGCTTTTTCCATTTTTTCAATTTGTTCCTTAGTCCATTCATTTTGTGGTTTTCTAAAATCAGAAGTTAAATCAACTCTATTATCCAGTCTTCCAGCTTTAATATGATATTCATGATCAAATTTAACAATAGGTAAATAATTTTTATTAGGACTTTTTTCAATTAAATATTCAAAATCATCACAACCATATTCACCAATCATAACATTATGAGGAACACCATGATTAAGTGACAATTGAGTAGAAACAGTTTGACTTTTACCTTCTTCACCTTCTTTAGCTCTTTGTAAATTTTTTTGATAACTTTGTTCAGGTGTTACCCAAATATATAATATTGCAGCATTTTCTAATATTTCTTTATCAAATAAACTTAATGAATATTGATAACCAAAAGGTGGTTTTAATGGAAATGTACTACCTTTACTTCCTCCTCTAGAAAATTCAAATACTATTGTTTTTCCTTCAAGTGATTTTGGTATATTTTCATATTTTTCTTTTAATAAAGTTTGACAAAGTGGTAAACATTCTTTTTTTAAATTATTATATTTTTCTTCACCTACTTTTTCTCTTAAATTAAAAAATCTTGCTGGTAATTTACCAGTTTTAACTGAGGCAACATCATATCTATTAAATAACCATTCAACAGGATCTTTTTCGTATTCACTTGGAATGTGAGAATCACATTTTTTTATGTCGAAATAATCATCGTTTATCATATAAACTAATGTACCCCAATCAAATGATGAAAAAAACATTGTTGTTTCATTATCAAAAAATATTGGGAAACCTAATGTTTTGTTTGCTGCTTCGTCTATTTTACGCATTGCATCAACGTATGGATAATCATCTACTTGAGTTGATGTTTCACCTAAATGAAATTTTTCTGTTTCTTCTTTTGATAATGATTTTAAGTAACGACGACTTTCACTCTTTCCTGATGCTGGGAGAGAGGAAAACATTAGGATTGGAAGAACTTTTTTGGAAGACATTTTTTTTTTTTTTTTTTTCTTTTTTGTTTTTTTAAATAGTTTTTTTAATCAGTTTTTTGGGTTTTATATGTTTTTATATGAGTTTTTTTTTTTTTTTTTTTTATTTTTTTTATTATTTTTTAAGTTTTTAAAGTTTTTTTAAATTTATTTTTTTTTTTATTTTTAAATATTAATTCAAAATATTTTTTGATTTGTTTTATATTTATATATTTATTTATAAATTTTTTTTATTTTTTTTCTTCTTCTTCTGAACTTGAATCATATATTTTTACTTCTTTTGAATTATTTTTACAAAATAAAATAAAAGGACCTTTAATCATTAATAAGAAAAATATTGATAAAAATGATACGATTAATAAAATAGTAAATTCCATATCAGATTCTTTAAATTTATTAATTCTAACAAATATGTTTAACCATAAACTAATAGTTCCTAAGATAAAAATAATAGAAGATAATATAAAAATAGTTCCTTGAGATAATTTCTGAGGATACATATGAATAATATTAATATTATAAACAGCATAAGAAAATCCTTGTCCAATTATTAAAAAAATTTTCTGTAAATGAGTCAAATCATAATATTGTTCTAGTATAATAATTGATATTAAAATAAAAACAGTAATAAGAGAAATAAATTTACTTCCAAAAAAATCAATAATAAAAAATAATAAAATTCTAAAACAAGAAACAGAAATTATAAATCTTATAATTTCCTTTTCTTTAATTTTAATAACAAAATTATAAATAATAATCATAGAACAAATATAAAAAAGAGAAATAATCCAAAAATTTTTATTCATAATTCCGCGATATAAATTTAAATAAAAAGTATTATCATTATCAAGTGTAGTAGCAAAAAATAAAAGATCTGCATCAGAAGCTTTTTTACTTTGATTTGAACGATCAGAATATTTTCTTTTTTTAACATTTGTTTTAATTCTTAAATTTTTATATACATTAAATGAAGAAGAATCTTTTTTATTAATAATAGAAATATCATTTACTTGATTTTCTATTTCTAAATTTGGATTTGATTCATCCATCATTGATAATTCTGTTTCTTCAAATTCACTTTCATCAAATAATTCATAATCATAATCAAATGTTATTGTTATTGAAATTATACCAAATATTATATAAATTATTATTAAATAATATAAATATGTTTTTATTCCTATTATATAATTTCCATTTTTTATTGTTATTATTTTTTCTAAGAAGAGATAAAAAGAAATTGAACTTAATGATGTTATTAATAAATTAATAAATGAAATTAAGTTTCTTTTTTCTGGGAAAAAGTAATTTGTATTATTTGATAAAGGAAAATCTGAAAATCCAATTCCGAAACCATAGATTGAAAAAGCTAAATAAATTATATAAACATTTAAAGAATAATATAAAAGTAAAAGTGAACTCATAATTAAAAAATATGAAATAAATATTGTTGTTCTTATATTTAATTTATATGATAAAAAAATTGAAAGTACATTTGATAAATAAAAAAATGTTATTATTAAAGCAATAAAAATTCTAGTTGAATGTCTTATTATTTCTATTTCGTTTTTTTTTAAATATGAATTGAAATAACTTGAAAATTGAAGAAATGATAATATATTTTTTGTAACAAATAATGTTAATGAATTTCCTATCATTGAAAAATATCCTTTTATTCTAAAATTTCTTTCTTCTTCAAAAAATGAAGACATAAACAATTATTTATTCAATAAAAAAATTATTTATATTTATATGTTCAATTTTTAATTAAAAGTTAAATAAATAAAACAAAAGAAAAAATAATATAAAAGAGTATATTAAATTAATTATTTTTATATATTCAAAAAAATAAATCTTTTCATTAATAAATATAAAAAAACTAAAAAAAAAACAAAAACTAAAAAAAAATAAACAAAATTATAAAAAAATCTTTAAAAAAAATTCTTAAATTAAATAAAAAAACAATTAAAAAAAACTGTTTTTAAGCAAAAGTTCTCTTAGTCATAATTTCATAAAATTCATCGAAATTAATATCATTTCCATTACTTGATGCTCTAACTAATAAATCTTTTAATTCTTCAGGAGTAATATCAGCATTGACTTGAACAGCACTTTTCTTTAAAGAATTAAGAGTAATATTTTCAGGATTTTCTTCATCTGCAAATAAGTCAAAAATTCTTTGAATACCATCTTTACTTTCTTTATCAACTAATTGAGTATTAATTGTATTAAGCATTGTTTCAAGAGTCATTCCATTTTGATTTTCTTTATTATCCATTGATGCTATTATTTCATATATTCCTGGATTTGTTTTTGCAAATCCTAATTGTTCCATTGTTTCTCTTAATTCTTTTGGATCTATTTTTCCTGTATTTTTTGGGTCGAAACATTCAAAACATACTTT
>JAEEGL011738039.1_pt1 | contig 20368 bp, 20 predicted proteins | sample 9134231 | NCBI WGS metagenome assembly JAEEGL01 (sample SAMN16246548, study PRJNA631951) | gut metagenome | biome: gut microbiome; feature: rumen; material: fiber-attached | host: Bos | place: Iran: Karaj | collected 2018-10 | reverse complement strand
AGTGGTCTCCAAAACCACGTGCCCAGGGTTCAAGTCCTTGTGCCCCTGCCAAAACAAAACAGACGCCATCAGGCGTCTGTTTTGTTTTGAATACAATGGGGCGCATAGGAGTTGGACCCGAAAGGGCAGAACGGTCCGGTGGACCGTTCTGGGTCGAGCACGCCTGAGGCGAGCGCAGACCGGCAGTTTTGTGCAGCAAAAATGCGTGAGTCCTTGTGCCCCTGCCAATAACAAAACAGACGGCGCCAGCCGTCTGTTTTGTTATGAATACAATGGTGCACATAGGAGTTGGACCCGAAAGGGCAGAACGGTCCGTCAGGACTGTTTTTTTGTTGTTCTGTAATAGAATAATCATATAAACAGGCACATATATTTAAAATAAGTATAAATAAAAGTAATAGTTTATTTCAATCATATTATTAAATATTTGACATTTACATTTGAGGATACAGGGAATTATAATTTTTCCCGTTGCAAATCCAAACCGTATCAATGGAGGTTATGATGCTCTTCAGTTGGGATTATTTTTTAGAAGCATTCCCGAAGGTCCTCAAGGGTCTGCCCACCACGCTGGGTCTGACACTTATCGCAGCTGTTTTTTCGCTGCTCCTGGGCACTCTTCTGGCTCTGCTGAATTACTATAAGGTGCCTGTGGCAGTCCAGATCCTCAAAGTCTGGAGCTCTTTCATCCGCGGCACTCCTAATGTGACCCAGATCTTCTTCTTTTATTACGGTCTGGCCCGCATCAGCAAGCTCATACTGAACATGTCTCCGGTAGTTGCTACCGGTGTGGTAATGAGCCTTTCCATGAGCGCATTTATGGCGGAATCCATAAGAGGCGCGCTGCTGTCCGTGGACGAGGGTCAGCGGGAAGCTGCCATGTCCCTTGGCATGACAGGTTTCCAGATGACCACCCGCATAGTCATCCCACAGGCCGTAAGAGTTGCGCTTCCCACCCTGTTCAACGATATGATCAATCTGTTCAAGATGTCCTCCCTGGCCTTCACCATAGGCATCAGAGACGTAATGGGCAATGCGCGCATCGAGTCCGCAGCAAGCTTCCGCTTCTTCGAGACCTACGCCATCGTAATGATCATTTACTGGGTATTCTCCCTGCTGATGGGCATCGTTCAGAAGAAACTGGAGGAGCGCACGAATTCCATTTATGTGGTAACAAATGACAACAACGGCAAGAAAGCCGCTGCTATAAAGAAAACAAAGGAGAAATAAGACAATGCACAATGTAAAAAAGCTTATCGCTCTGCTGCTGGCTATGGTACTGATTCTCGGTGCTCTGGCTGCCTGCGGAAACGATACAGCAAAAACTGAAACCCCTGCAGAGGGTGCAAACAGCGAATCCACACGCAAGCTCGTGGTTGGTACCGTAGGCGGCGGTCTGCCTTACTCCCTTCTGGAGGACAATGGCAACTGGACCGGTGTTGAAGGTGAACTCTGGGCTGAGATCATCAAAAGAACCGGCTGGGAAGTAGAAGTAAAGCGCTGCGCTGACATGACCTCTCTGTTCGGCGAACTGGATTCCAAGAGAATCGATGTTGCTGCTAACTGCGCTGCAATCACTGCAAGCAGACTCGAGGCTCACATCGCTTCCGACCCCATCTATGCTGATGCTCAGGTAGTAGTAGTACAGCCCGACAGCAGCTATCAGACCTTCGAAGACCTCCGCGGCCAGGTAATGGGCTGCACCGCAGGCCAGGCTGCTCAGAATACCGTAGAGAAGATGGCTCCCGACTATGACTGGGACATCCGTCCTTATGACAACACCGGCGCTCTGTTCCAGGATCTGGACCTTGGCAGAATCCCCTCTCTGGCTCACACCGTTTCCACCGTTGAGAAGTATCAGAGAGAGCAGGGTCTTAAGCTCCGCATGCTGGACGAGAAGCTCTTCGGAAACAACGTTGGCTGGTGGTTCAGAATGGATGACGAAAGCAAGGCTCTGCGCGACGATCTGAACAAGGTCCTTGCAGAGATGCAGGCTGACGGAACTATCTCCAAGATCACCGAGAAGTATTTCTACGAAGATATGACCAAGCTCATCAGCGACGAATGGCTTACCTCCACAAACTAATATAATTTATTAAAGAAATGGTAGATGTAAAAAACCTCTCAAAAACATTTGACGGAAGCACTGAGGTGCTGAAGGATATCAATCTTCACGTCAACAAGCACGATGTAGTAGCTATACTGGGGCCCTCCGGCACCGGTAAGTCCACGCTGCTCCGCTGCCTGAACTATCTGAGCGTGCCCACAACGGGTATCATACGCATCGGAGATGTTACTGTGGATGCAGAGCATCACACCAAGCAGGATGTGCGCGCGCTGCGCATGCAGTCCGCCATGGTGTTCCAGGGCTATAATCTGTTCAAGAACAAGACTGCTCTTGGCAATGTAATGGAAGCGCTGACAGTGGTGCAGGGCAAGTCCAAGGCTGAGGCCGAGGAGATAGCACTGGCGCAGCTTGAAAAGGTAGGCATGCTGGACAGAAAAGATTTCTATCCTGTAAAGATGTCCGGCGGACAGCAGCAGAGAGTTGCAATAGCGAGAGCTCTGGCTGTGAATCCCAACGTGCTCCTGTTTGACGAACCCACTTCCGCTCTGGATCCCGAGCTCGTAGGAGAAGTTCTGAACACCATCAGAAAGCTTGCCGAGGAACAGACATCCACCATGATACTGGTCACTCACGAGATTCACTTTGCCCGCAATGTGGCAAACAGGATCATATTCATGGAAGGCGGCTACATCGTGGCCGACGGCACTCCTGAGGAGATCATCGATAATCCGGAGAACCCCAGACTCCGTCAGTTCCTGAACGTGATATCCAAGTAAAAGAATTAAAACAGCTTCTTTCATCCTTCATGGGTGGAAGAAGCTGTTTTTGCTTTATGGGAAAACATGTGCTAAAATGAAAAAAAACTGAAGGGAGTTCACTATGACTATCGAAGAAAGATTATTAAGGAAAAATGTCAACGATCCCCCCGGGTGGATGTACTGGATATTAATGCAGGTGACTAAGGTCCTCAACCGCATGAGCAAAACCAGCTTCAGCTATAAAGCAGACCCGAAAGACGAACCCGGCTCCATTGTTATGATAGCTAATCATTCTTCCAGAGTCGACTATCAGTTTACTGCGCCGGCATGCTATCCCAAGAAGCTGAACTATGTGGTTGGATACAATGAGTTTTTCCGTTTCCCGACCAATCTTCTGCTGCCTTTCATGCAGGTCATACCTAAGAAAAACTTCACGCCGGATCTTCACGCTATGAAGCAGATACTCAGAGTGATAAAGCAGGGCGGCAATATATGCATAATGCCAGAAGGCATGAGCTCCATCACCGGCATGGCTCAGCCGGTCATGCCCGGGAGCGGCAAGCTCCTTAAAAAGCTTGGAGTTCCTGTTTACTATTCAAAAATCTCCGGCGCATATCTGAACTACACCAAGCACTGCCTGGACCAGAGAAAAGGCCGCATAGATGTGGTGGTGGACAGGATGTTCACTCCTCAGCAGCTTAAGGAAATGTCACCGGAGCAGATAGAGGATACCATGAACCGCCTGCTGGCTCACGATGATTACGTCTGGAACAGCAGGGAAAAAGTCCGCTTCACAGGCAAAGCCGGTATGGCAAAGAATCTGGAAACTCTGCTCTACCTGTGTCCCAAGTGCGGCGCTGTTTACGAGATGGAGACCGAGGGCAATACCATGACCTGCCGCCACTGCGGAAACAAGATAGAACTGGATGAGTACTACCAGCTTCACGCAATAGGGGAAGTCAGCGTATGCCCGGAGTTTGTTACGGACTGGACCATAATGGAACGGCAGAAGGCCGCTGAAGAGGTAAGAAAGCCCGATTTCGTGCATCAGGGACATGTAAAAGTAGGCGTGCTTCCGGATCATAAAGCGCTGTTTGGTTCTGCGACCTCCATAATCAGCGGCGATGGCATGCTTAAGCTTGACAGGGAAGGCCTGCATTACGATGGCACTCTGGAGGGCAAACCCTTCCGTTTTGATATATCAAGCGAGGATCTCCCGACGTACGGAATGTGCACGGATATCACACGGTTTTACACCTTCTTGAATGGCCGCTTCCTGGAATTCTTCCCGGATGCGGAAGATGTGCTGCTTTGGGATCACCTTACCGAGGAGATGCACCGCTTTAACGGCGGCAAGTGGCAGAATACGGCGTACCGCCTGGATGCAGCAGAAGCCTGATAAAATACAAAAAAAGACGGCTCCGAGCCGTCTTTTCTGTTTTTTGAAGCTTAGCTTGCCAGAAAACCTCTGCCTATCACTTCGCTGGAATTGGTTATCTGCACGAATGCTCCTTTCTGGTTATCCTTTATGAAATTCCTCAGAAGCACAGCCTGTCTGGGAGCCATGTCTGTCATTATAACAGTCTTGGGTTGATGGGTGAAGGCGCCTCTGGCATCGTAGACAGTAGCGCTGCGCCCGAGCGTGTGTATTATGTATTCACATATCGGCTCAGGATCATCGCAGATAATAGTAAAGCACTTGGTCATGTTGAGATTCTCAATGACGCGGTCTATACCGATCGATTTGGTCAGCAGTCCCAGCAGGGAGAACAGGCCTGTGCCGGGTCCGAATACTATAAAGGCAAGGACCACTGATGTCGCATCCACAAGCAGCAGGGCTGTTCCTATGTTGATGCTTGTGTATTTTCGCAGTATCATGGCGATAATGTCGGTGCCGCCGCTTGATGCCGAGATGTTGAACAGCAGTGCAGAGCCGATCGCAGGGCAGGCCACCGCAAAGATCAGTTCCAGCAGGGGCTCAGAAGTCAAGGGCTGCTCCAGAGGTACGAATCTTTCAAGCAGGGACAGGCTGAAGGACATTATCAGGGTAGAGATGAAGGTCTTGAAGCCCACGCTTTTGCCCAGAACGAAGAAACCCAGTATCAGCAGGCTGTAGTTTGCTATATTCGTAAAGGTCGATGAGGACAAACCTGTTAATTGACTAATGACAGGGGCATATCCGCTGACCCCGCCGAAGGCGAAATGGTTGGGAAATTTGAAGAAATAAATGCCAACAACCATTATCTCGACTGCGAAGAACAGCAGGACATATTCCTTTATTGCCTTTTTCTTTGGATCTTTATCTTTTATCATATCATAACTCCATAAAATCATTGCAGAGCCTATAATATACTGCTCATTTCAGTCATTTGCAATAGTTTTTATGTTGCTGAGAAACATTTTCAGCAGGGGCTGTTCGCCCTCCTTCTTCCAGAAGAGCTTGACAGGAAAAGCCCTGAAGGAGTCCACCTCGTGGCAGCTCAGGACCCGCAGCTGGGGATTGCCGCAGGCATCCTCTGGAAGGAAACCTCCTGCCTCGCCGCTGATTATAAATCTCTCTATAGTAAACAGCTGGGAGGTCCTGATTATCACATTCAGGCCGATGCCCCTTGAACTGAAAAGCTCCTCCAGATTTCTGCTTATGGGGAAGCTGTCATCGAGCATGGCTATGGGGATCGAGGCTATCTCTTCCAGACTTATGCTGTCCTTTCCGGAGTGTTCAGATGCGGCTCCAACGCAGAATCGGATCCCGCCTCCTGCCATGTCCATGCTTTCAAAACATCCCCTCCATTTGGGATCCTCGCCGTATTTGCCTCCGGTTATCACCGCGTCCAGCTCGCCGTTTTCAAGCTTTTCCAGAAGGCGTCCTCCGTTATCCTCGAAGGTTTCTGTCTTAAGCTCCGGAAGCTCTTTGTGTATGCGTCTGTACAGCTCCGGCATCATGGAGCTTCCTGCCATGGTGGAAAAGCCGAGCCTTATGTACTGTCTGTCGAACATCCCGTCTTCGGCGAGCCTTTCTATGCGGCTGTACTGGGAAAGAAGCGGTTCTACCTCCATCAGCAGCCTTTTGCCCGCCTCGTTTATTTCTATGTGGGCGCCTTTCTTTACGAAAAGCCCGGTGCCCAGTTCCTTCTCCAGCTCCTTCATGGCTATGGTCAGGGTGGGCTGTGACACGAACAGCTCCCGTGCGGAGGCGCTTAAGTTCTGGGTCCTGCATATGGATGCAAAGTATTGAAGTTGTCTGATAGTCATATCTAAAAAATTCCTATTAATCAATAAGTCTCTATAGCTAAAAACTATAATATATTGAAAAGCTGTATTTTACAAGCGCTGAAGCGGAGAAGATAATTAAATCAGTTAAGTCTGATCTGCATTAACGGAGGATATTATGGAAAATAAGACTGTATTCTGGAAGGGCGAGGACGGCCTCAGCTGGCAGGCGGAGCTCGGCATAAAGGACGCTAAGCCCTGCATCTTCAGCCTAAGCTATGAAAGCAACGGTAAATGGGTGGAGCTCGGATCCGGCCTGACTCCCCAGTTCAAGGTCATCACCGGAAAACGCACCAAGATAAATCCTCAGAGGGAAAAGCTGCTCGCTCCCGGAGAGGTGCCGGGCTACCAGTGGGATACCTATTCCGATGATCCCATGAGCCGCACTTCTGAAGTGAAGGAAGCAAAGGATAAGTGGAACACCACCGAAATGAACTATTCCGAGGATGGAAATATAAAGACCGTCACATTCGACGGCCTTACCCTCGGCCAGTTCTCAGGCGGCCTTGCTGTGAATTTCTTCGAGGGTTCCAACCTCATAAGGATAGAGGCTGTGGCTTCCACCGAGGAAGACGGCGTGGCTTACCTTTATCATGCAGGCCTTGGCGGCTTCAAGCAGGATAAACTCTACTATGTAAGCCCAAGAAGGCGCGAGATCGTCGAAAATCCGGGCTATCACACCAACAGCGGTCCCGACAGGGATCGTCAGAGAGTAGACGCAAGAGGCAGGGTCCTGACTCTTCAGGCTGCTCACGGAGCATTCTGCGTGATGCCTTCTCCCCACCGCTTCTTCTGGCCCTGCCAGACAGAAAACATAGTGGGCTATAACTACTACAATATAGAAAAGGACGGAAGCCTTTCCATAGGTGTGCGCCACAACAAGCAGCAGGAGCACTTCAACGTGCGCTGGCCGCTTTACAACGCACAGCCCGGAACTGTGCAGAGGATGAGCTTCTTCTTCCTTGTCAACAGCGAGACCATCTATTCTGCCCGCAGCATGGCCATGCGCTACACCAATTTCGACCATCTGCGTCCCCTTGAAGGCTACAAGCGCCTGGGCTCCCACATGCACATCGCAAGCCAGGCAGCCTTCCCCAGAGACTACCGCAAGCAGCGCCCCTGGGAGCTGCTCTTCAAGGAGCTGGGCTACGATATCTTCGCCCCCTGTGATTTCTGGGCGGAGGGCCGCAATGACGATAACAAGGAAGGCCGCAAGGCCGATATGGAGCGCTACGCTCTGGAATCCCGCTACGTCAGCACCCCGGACTTCCTGCTGGTGACGGGCGAGGAGCTGGCAGTCATGGGGCCGGAAGGACAGGCAAGAGAAAAGATGCTGATACCCTATCACTTCATGATCTGGCCCTCCAAGCCGCTGCTCTACTCCCGCTGGAGGGATGACGACCAGGAATTCGCTGAAAAGCTCCCCGACGGCAGGACCTATTATCACCTCAAGTCCGCTATGGACGTTATTGAGATGTGCAGAAGGGAGAACTGCTTTATACAGATGCCGCACCCGGACACCAAGGCCAACGATGGCCTGCCCTACGATTGCAAAAACGAGCCCTGGTTCACCGACGAACGCTGGCTTGGCATAGGCTGCCGCATGCTGCCCACCGACAACTCCTTTGAGACCATGCTGGACGGAAGAGCAGAGAGAGTCTGGAACGACATCAACAACTGGGCTGACAGGCCGCGCTACATCATGAGCGAACTGGACACCTACTCTAAGGTTGAGGAGCGGGAAGAGGACTGGGAGCTTTATTCCCTTACAAACTGCACCTATGTACAGCTGGATCACATTCCATCCTCCGAGAACTGGGAGGAGCTGGTGAACGCTCTTCGCGAAGGCCGTCACTTCTATTCCACAGGCGAGATACTGCTGGAGGAAAGCTGCATTGAAGATGGTAGGGCAAGCGCCACCTTCAGCTGGACTTTCCCCTTAAGCTATGCGGAGCTGGTATATTCCGACGGAGAAAACGTGAGCAAGAAGCGCATCTCCATGACTGATTCAAAGCCCTACGGCAGGCAGACAGTGGAATTCGACTTCCCCAAGGGCATGAAGTGGGCCCGCGTCCTGGCCACCGATATGGCAGGCAATTCCGCCTTCGGAATGCCCGTGTTCCTGAGGAAAAAAGCATAGCACGCGATGCAGACTATATGATAAAATCAAAAGGTCCGGAGTTTACCGGACCTTGTTTGCTGCTTTGAGAGGGGAATAACATGAAAATAACAGATCTTAAGCTGCGCTTTGCTAAACATTATCTTTTCTGCGAGATATACACCGATGCAGGAATCAAAGGCCTCGGAGAGGCCGGAAACTGGGGCTATCTGAATGCCACGGCTGAGGCCATACTCAAGTTCAGGGACTACCTTATAGGGAAGGATCCTTTCAGGATCGAGGACTTCAACCAGAACTTCTACCGCTCCGTGTATTTTCGCGGCAGCGTCATCATGAGCGCAATTTCGGCCATCGATATCGCCCTCTGGGACATCAAGGGCAAGGCTCTCGGAGTGCCTGTGCATGAGCTCCTTGGCGGTAAGACCCGCGATAAGGTCCGTGTTTACGCTTCTGTAATGACAAAGGAAAGCGGTCTGGATAAGCTGGCTGATGGATACAGAAAGCTGCAGGATGAGGGCTTTACAGCAGCCAAGATTTTCGTTAACGGACCTTTAAAGACCCAGAGTGATGGAAGAGACGAGTTCTTCTCCGGCCGCATAGAGGATGAACTGGAGAAGGTGAGGGTCATCAGGGATGCAGTCGGACCGCACTTTGACTTTATACTGGAGGCTCACCGCGGAATGACTGTAGCCGAAGCAGTAGCTTTTGGCTGTGAAGTAGCTAAATATCGTCCCATGGTGCTGGAGGATCCCATGACCCCTGACAATATAGACTCCATGGCTGAGATCGCATATAAGGTTCCCGTTCCCATCGCCACCGGTGAGCGTTTTACCAATCTCGGGGAATTTGCAATGCTTATGCAGCGACGTGCAGCTCAGTATATAAGACCTGATGTCTGCGCGGTCGGCGGGATAACCACATCAAAGAAGATCTGCGCTTTGGCGGAGGGCTTCGATGTAAAGGTCATACCGCACAATCCTCTGGGGCCGGTATCCACCGCTGCCTGCCTTCAGATCTGCGCATCCATTCCGAACCTGGGTATCCAGGAGCTTCCCGGCTTCTGCCTGGGCGGCGCCGAGGACGCAATGGTCAAGGAGCCGCTACGCTATAAGGACGGCTGCCTGATCATTCCGGAAGCTCCCGGCATAGGCGTAGAACTGGCGGATGACGCCGAAGATCTATATCCCGCAAAGGAAAGGGGCAGCAACGCAGCAAAGCGGGCCTTCGACGGCAGCGTCAAGGACTGGTAGAAAAACCGCCGTTCCTCAAAAAAATCTTACATGAAAAAACCCTTCTGTATAATTAAAAAAACAGGAGGGTTTTATTATGCAGACATTAAATGGCAGGATCTGCGTTTTTTCTTTATATTTGCTGTCCTGCAGTTTACTGCTTGATGTGGACATCCATCTGCTGGAAAGGTATATGTATGCCCTCTGCATCCAGAGCCTTCTTGCCGGCTTCTGTAATATATTTGAGGACTTTGCTGTAGTTTTCAGCCGGAGTCCAGGCCCTGACCTCGAATTCCATGCTGGAATTGTTGAGCTTGTCAAGAACCACCTTTGAAGGCGGCTCTGCCAGCACCAGATCGAAGCCGTCTGCAACTTCCTTAAGCACACGTTTTACAGTGTCGATATCGGACCCATAAGCCACCTGGAAGCTCACCTGCACGCGGCGGTTGCCTTCCCTGGTGTAGTTGATGATGGCAGTGTTGGTCAGTGCGCTGTTGGGCAGACTGATCAGAGTGGCATCCTTGGTCTTTATCTCGGTATAGAAGGCCCCGATGGTCTTTACGAAGCCCACGTGGTCTCCTATGCGGACAAATTCACCCACTTTGATGGGTTTAAGTATCAGCAGGGTGATGCCGCCCACCAGATTGCCCAGAGCGCCCTGCATGCCAAGGCTGACTGCGACGCCGGCGGATGCGAAGATGGTGATGATGGAGGTGAGAGGCACTCCGATCACGTTAGCCGCCGAAAGCACTACGATAACAGTCAGTATCAGCTTTATGGTGTTGAGGAAAAAGCTCTGAAGAGAAGGTTCCAGCTTTGTAAAGCCCTTGCTCTTTTTAAGGAATTTGACGATCCAGTTGACGATAAAGAGCCCTACGATAAGAATGATGATGCCAAAGAGCAGATTCACACCGGCTGTGGTCAGGAATTGTTTAAGTGTTTCGTAATCCATTTTGGGTACCCCCTGTAATCATGTTTTCTGATTCAAATTATCAACTATGCAGGAACTTATGTCAAGCGTGCAGTTCCTTCGTGTTCTGCGATCCCCCTGAACTCTCAATAAAGAATTACTTGAAGTCCACAGAAAAAGATAAAATGATATACATAAGAAAGCCCTGGGGCCTCTTGCAAGGTCTGCCATTTTCGTTTACAATAAACATGCTAAAATAAGATAGGAGGTCTCATAAAAATGTATAATAAGAGCATAACAGTCTGCATGTATGGTGCAGCCAGCGACGCTATTGACGATCTCTATATCAGGCAGGTCTATGGGCTCGGACAGGCTATCGCCGGCCGGGGATGGAAGCTCATCTACGGAGGCGGCGCTTCCGGACTTATGGGCGCTGTTGCAAGAGGCGTAAAGGACGGCGGCGGAGAAGTAGTCGGCGTGGTGCCCACCTGGATGGATCAGAGGGAACCGATTTTCGAATCCGATACAGTCATAAGGACAGATAACATGTCGGACAGGAAGAAGATCATGGAGGATAACGCAGATGCCTTCATAATCTGTCCCGGCGGCATCGGAACCTTCGATGAGTTTTTCCAGATCCTGACCCTTAAGGACCTGAACAGGCATCAGAAGCCTATAGTCCTTTTCAATATCAACGATTACTATACAGAACTGGTGGATTTCATTGAAAAGTGCGTAGAAAAAGGATTCGTAAGGGATTATGTGCCCGGAATGTATGCCTGCCTGAGCGATTCAGAGGAGATACTGGACGCTATTGCAAGGGAGATCGAGGAGAAAAACAACAAACTGAACCAGCTTCGCACTGACGAGGAAGAATAAGCTGCAGAAGCGCGCTTTGAAGGAGCTCTGAGAATGATTTTCGAAAACAACGATGGCGAATACGGAAAGTATATAATCCAGGATCTTCAGGACCCCAAGACTGGGGCTCCCGAGTTCAGGGAAATGTACAGGAAGTTTTCCAAGCGCATACTCTGGATAGACGACAATGTTTGTCCGGGTTCTTTTCAGATGAATACAGCCTGGTACTATGCGGTGCCTGAGCGCGACCCGGTCTTCGAGGAGCACGCCCATGACAGCGACGAGCTCATAGGCTTTTTCGGCAGCGACCCTGCAGATCCTTATGAGCTTCACGCAGAGATAATCGCCACCATCAACGGAGAGGAACATCGTATAACGAAAAGCAGCCTCATCTTTATACCCGCAGGCATGCCTCACATGAGGCTGTCGATAAAAAGAGTGGATAAGCCCATATTTCACTTTTCCGTGGTGACGGCGGGCAAGTATGAGGGCGGCGCTTACAGCAGGTGATCAGAACTGATATGAGCAGAATATTCGGATATATGCCTGATGGCAGAGAGGTAAAACTGGCCCACCTCCAGGATGGGCCTTTTTCCTGTGAGATAATCGAATACGGGGCTTCGGTAAGGAGCCTTGTGGTGACAGACAGGAGCGGAAAGCCGCTGGATGTAGTCTTAGGTTTTGACGATATTGAAGGCTATCTGGGACAGCATGGCGAGCATCTGGGAGCGGTGCCCGGACGCTTTGCAAACCGCATAGGCGGGGCGCGTTTTACCCTTAACGGGACTGAATACAGGCTGGAACCCAACAATGGTCCAAACAGTCTGCACGGCGGCTTCAGGGGCTTTGGCGTCCGCTGCTGGAGCCTGGAGGATGAAAGCGAAAACAGTGCAACCTTCAGCATTTTCAGCCCTGATGGCGACGGCGGCTTCCCGGGAGACCTGTATGCAGAGGTCTGCTATACGCTGAAGACTGAAGGATGCGGGAAGGACAAGCCTCAGGAAAGTCCCGGCTGCATTCTTACCATAGAGTACAGGGCAAGATCGAAGGCTGATACGATTGTTTCCCTGACCAATCACAGCTATTTTAATCTGGCAGGGCATGATGCGGGTCAGAAGGCTGCGCTTTCTCAGCTTCTTCAGCTCAATTCCGGTGCTTTCACCCCGGTGGATGCGGGGCTTATACCTACAGGCGAGATCAGAAGCACGGAGGGAACGCCCCTTGATTTTGCTAAGCCTCATGCGCTGGGAGAAAGAATAGATGCAGATGATGTTCAGCTTGAGACAGCCAGGGGCTATGACCACAACTTCGTGCTCAGAGGCAGTGATCAGGCTCTCGGAGAACTTGCCGGAAAGCTTCCCGGGCTTCCCTTTGCGGCAACTCTGTACTGCCCATACAGCGGCATCGCCATGGATGTGTATACCGACAGGCCGGGGCTGCAGCTTTATACCGCCAACTACCTGGGGCTTGCAGCGGATGGCAGCGAGGCTCATGTAAAAGGCAAGGACGGAGCTCTTTACAGACCGAATTCCGCGGTATGCCTGGAAACTCAGGCCTTCCCGGATGCTCCAAATAAGCCGGACTTTCCGTCAGCGATTCTAAGAGCAGGAGATATCTGGGAGAGCTCTACTGCATTCCGCTTCAGCGCGATATAGCATACAGGATATAAATTGTCGTATAAGTTCTATTTCTGTATTCAATTGTATAAAAAATAACTATCCTTGCCCGGCTAATATTTCTGTAATACAATATTACAAAAGCGGCCGGGTATTTGTTTTTCCGGCCGGGAGGTGGAAATGAATAAAAAGATACTCGTTGCAGTGGATCTGCAGAAGGATTTTATCGACGGAAGCCTTGGTACCAAGGAAGCTCAGGCTATTGTCCCTGCTGCTGCGGCTAAGATCGAAGCAGCAAAAGCGGAGGACGCGCTTGTTATCGCCACCATGGACACACATCAGGCTGATTATCTGAATACCCGCGAAGGACGTTTCCTGCCGGTCGAGCACTGCATTGAGGGCAGCGAGGGCTGGCAGCTGGATACCCGCATCGCCAAAGCGCTGGAGGGCTGCGTCGTGGTCACCAAGCCCAGCTTCGGAAGCACCGAACTCCCCGGCCTCATAGAAAACATTTTCGAGGATATCGAAGACGGCAAGGGCTTTGAGATAGAGCTTATTGGCCTCTGCACCGATATCTGCGTGGTCTCCAACGCCCTTATACTGAAGGGAGCCTTCCCCGAGGCGGAGATGACCGTGGATGCGTCCTGCTGCGCGGGAGTTACGCCCGAAAAGCATCTGGCGGCGCTTGAAACCATGCGCAGCTGCCAGATAGTCATCGAAAACGCTTGATTCAGGGCTTTTGAGCCTTTTGCTGTATTTATCGGAGGATGGAAATGAACAGGATAGCAAACAATCCGGCCATGATGATGGATCTTTACGAGCTGACCATGGCCAACGGATATTTTCTGGACGAGGACCTGAGAGGCACCAAGGTGGCCTTTGATGTGTTCTTCAGAAGAAACCCGGACGGAGGTGGTTTCTCCATATTCGCGGGTCTTGAACAGATCGTGGATTACATATCCGGCATACATTTTGACAAAAACGATGTGGATTATCTCAGGAGCCTTGGCCAGTTCGACGAACGCTTCCTGAATTATCTTTACAACTTCCGCTTCCACGGCGATGTTGTAGCTTTCCCCGAGGGCAGCATCATCTACCCCAATGAGCCTGTAATAACCGTTATGGCAGACATCGTTGAGGCTCAGATACTTGAGACCGAGATACTGGCTCAGTTCAATCACCAGAGCCTGATCGCAACCAAGGCCCAGCGCATCGTAAGGGCTGCTGCCGGCAGGGCAGTGTCCGACTTCGGCGCCAGAAGAGCTCACGGAAACGATGCTGCAGTATACGGCGCCAGAGCCTGCATGATAGGCGGCACCGCAGGGACTGCCACAGTTCTTGCCGGACAGCGTTTTGGCGCTCCTGTAAGCGGTACCATGGCTCACAGCTGGGTAATGCTTTTCGATGACGAGCTGGAAGCCTTCCGCCGCTTTGCGAAGCACTATCCCGACAACTGCATACTGCTGGTGGATACCTACGATGTGCTGGACAGCGGAATGCCCAACGCGATCAAAGTATTCAAGGAGATGAGGGATGCAGGCATCAAGTCCAAAAATTACGGCATACGTATAGACAGCGGAGACCTGGCTTACCTTAGCAAGAAGGCCAGAAAGATGATGGATGATGAGGGCTTTACCGATGCGAAGATAATCGTATCCAACAGTCTGGACGAGTACACCATCATGTCCATCATAGCCCAGGGCGGCTGCGTGAATGCCTTCGGCGTCGGCGAGCGGATGATAACCGCCAAGTCTGAGCCTGTATTCGGAGGAGTCTACAAGCTCTGCGCAGTCAACAAGGACGGTGAATGGGAGCCGAGGATCAAGATCTCCGATGCGGTCGAAAAGACCACCAATCCCGGGCTCAAGGATGTTTACAGGATCTACAGCAAGTCCGGAAGAGCCGTGGCTGACCTGCTCTGCAAGGCAGGAGAAGAAGTGGATCTCTCCAAGCCCTACAGATTCATCGATCCCGTACGTCCCTGGAAGCTCATGTATCTTGAGGACTGCACTGCAAAGAAGATGCGCCAGCTGGTGATCAAGGACGGCAAGCGCTGCTACGAGACTGAAGAGCTCAAGACCATCACCGACCGTGTGAAGGATCAGCTTAAGAATGAGATCTGGGAAGAGGAACAGCGTTTTCAGAACCCCCACGAGCACTATCTGGACATGAGTCCGGCTTACTACGAGATGAAGATGAACATGCTGGAAGACAAGCACAATGTCCAGCCTGTCAGATAGCCTTAAAAACAATAAAAAGCGGCATGTCTGCATTTGCACTGCAGACATGCCGCCTTTTCTTTTTAAGCCTCTAGATATATGCGTTCAGGAATCTGAGTACTATGTGCATAAGCTCTGTTGTATAGAAGCGTATGCCGTGGCCGGCTCCGCAGACTTTGTACAGCTCTGCGCGCTTGCCGCAGGCCTTGAGCTTTTCATACATGCGGGCACTCTGATCGAAGGGCACCATGCCGTCCTCGTCTCCGTGCATTATAAGGAAGGGCGGGTAATCGTGCTCCTCGCTTATGTAGTTTACGGGGCTGATGTCAGCTGCAAGATCGGGTCGCTGCTCAAGATCAACGCCTCCGAAAATGATGCCTTCCGGAGTCACTGCTGATGGCATGCTCTGGTACATTTCGTTTCTCGGAGCATTGTTTATCTCAAAAAGGTCTGCAGGTCCGTAGAAGGATACGCAGCAGTTTACGTCTGAATTCTCCTCGGAGAAGCGGCCGTCGTCGAACTTGTCAGTCCACATGGTGGAAGCTGCCATCAGGGACAGATGTCCGCCGGAGGAGTCACCCATTATGGCGACTCTGTTTTTATCGATGCCGTAGGTATTAGCATTGGCTTTCATGAAGCGTATAGCAGCTTTGACATCCTGTATCTGGGCCGGCCAGAGGCTGCCCGGTATGGATCTGTATTCTGCGATTGCCACAGCGTAGCCCTTGTGCACGAAATATGAAAGCATGGGAATGGGCTTATACACGTCCTGATTCATCCAGGATGCTCCCTTTGCGAATACTATCAGCGGGTACATGGGGTTGGGCGTAGGCTCCTCAGGCATGCGGCCCATGCGGCCGAGTCTTTCGTTCTGCCTCGCCTGCAGTTCTAAAGAGATGGACGGCAGCAGTATCTGAAGATGCAGCTTCTTTCCATCTATCTCGCTGTAGACCTCATCGTGTATATAGTAACTGGTGTCAGACCAGCACTTGTCTGCATAGATGGTCTTCATCCCTTCGGGCGCAAGCATGCTGGCTTTAACATAAGATAGATTCTTCTGAATAGGCATTTTTCCCTCCTTAATGTTCTGAGATAGGCTTAGTTCATTATATATTGCCTCCTTTATCCTTAGCAACGGCATATTTCCGCAAAAAAGATATAAAAAGCTATTGACAATGCGTGTATATCGTATATACTGTGCATAGAGTATATATACAGTAAGTCCAATTGGAGCAGCAATGAACATATTGATCAGCAATTCAAGCGACAAACCTATCTACGAACAGATAGGGGAACAGATCAGGGATCAGATAATCAGCGGCAGTCTGGCGGCAGGGGATGCGCTTCCCTCCATGAGGCTGCTGGCAAAGGAGCTCAGGATCTCGGTCATCACCACCAAGAGAGCCTACGAGGAGCTGGAACGGGAAGGCTTTATAGAGACGGTCCCGGGAAAGGGCTGCTTTGTGGCAGCGCAGAACAGCGAGCTTTTGATGGAGGCTCAGCTCAAAAAGGTGGAGGAGGTGCTGCAGAAGGCAGCAGAGGAGGCTGCAAAGGGCGGCATAAACGCTGCCCAGCTGCATGAGATGCTTGATCTGATACTTGATGATCAGGGGGTATAAGATGGAAAACATCCTGGAACTTAAAGGAATTGAAAAACGCTTCGAGGGCTTTGCGCTCGGACCTTTGGATCTTGCGATACCGGGGGGCTCGATAATGGGTCTGATAGGAGAAAACGGCGCCGGAAAGACCACGACCATGCGTCTGATATTGAATCTCCTGAAGCCGGATTCAGGAAGCATCAGCATCTTCGGAATGGATCACATAAAGGATGAATCGAAGGTCAAAGAAGATATAGCCGTGGTTTTCGACGAATGCCTGTTCCCTCCCATCCTGGACCAGAGGGCTCTGGGGAAGATACTGGCAGGAAGCTATAAAAACTGGGATGATGCCCTCTACAGAGAGTATCTCAGAAAATTCCAGCTGGATGACAGACCCTCAAGGCTGATAAAGGACTATTCCAGGGGAATGAAGGTGAAGCTATCCCTTGCTGCGGCGCTTTCCCACAGGCCAAAGTTCCTGATACTGGACGAGGCCACGGCAGGGCTGGACCCGATAGTCCGGGACGAGATACTTGAAGAATTCCTGAACTTTATCTCAGACGAGGATCATGCCATACTGATGTCCAGTCACATCACCGAGGATCTGGAGAAGATCGCTGACTACATCTGCTATATCCACGAGGGAAAGAGCGTTCTTCAGGGCAACAAGGATGAAATACTTGAGAGCTACGGCAGGGCAGCATTCCCGAAGGCGGAGCTGGAGAAGATAGACCGCTCCGACATCGTCAGCATAAGGCAGAGCAGCTTCGGATGCGAGGCTCTGGTCTCCGACAGACACGGTTTTGCCGCAAAATACCCCGGCTTCATGGTGGAAAAAGCGGGTCTTGAGGATATCATGCTGTTCACCGGGAAAGGAGAAAAACTATGAAGGGTCTGATCTTAAAGGACTTCCTGGTATTGAAGAAAGTCATCCGCATATTTGCGATAATACTGGGAGCATATGTAATAATGGCCGCTCTCGGCCTTCTGGACAGCAATATCATCATAGTGATGATCATCGTTCTGATGCTTACCCTGCCGATCTCGGCCTTCGCATACGATGAGCAGGCCAACTGGATACGCTACGCTATGAGCATGCCGGCGGGAAGGAAAAACGTGGTCAAAGCAAGGTACATCTCCTGCATCATAGTGCTTGCAGCGGGAGCCGCAATAGGCCTGATCACCGGACTGATAGCCGGAGCAGGCAGCAGGGAAAAGCAGACCGAGGCGCTGATAATGGTTGCGATTGGTGTTACTATAGGACTCCTGTATATGGATATCAACCTTGTGCTCAACTACAAGCTGGGCGTTGAAAAGGCCAGGATATGGTTCTATCTGCTGGTGATGACTCCGGCGATCCTTATAGGGGTTATTGCAAGGTTCGGATTTTCCGGGGAGGAGGAGATGGATGCATGGGTAGATAACGCTGCATCTGCGCTGAATCCGGGTCTGCTGGCCTTCATCCCGCTGCTGCCCATCATCGGACTGTTCGTGTCCTATTTAGTATCGGTGCGCATCGTAAGCAAAAAAGACTATTAAACATCGACAAAAGCTCTGATGGCTGTGTTATAATATTAACACAGCCATTATTTTTTTCTGTTTTATTTGTTTCTTTAAGAAGCAACGGAGGTTACAAAATGGATCCCAAAGTATTAATGCAGGAAGCTATGGCGCTGCAGCCCATGCTTCAGACTGTAAGAAGAGATCTGCACATGCATCCTGAGCTTGGCTTCGATATGGCTTATACAAAGCCCTATCTTAAAGCTGAACTGGAGAAGATGGGCTATGAAGTAAGGGAAATGGGCAAGGCAGGCCTTGTGGTGGAAGTCGGCCCTGCAGGCGGCAAGATGGTCCTCCTGAGGGGCGATATGGATGCGCTTCCCCTGGATGAAGATACTGACGTGGAATATAAGAGTCAGAATCCGGGAAAGATGCATGCCTGCGGCCACGATATGCACGCGACCATGGTGCTCGGTGCTGCTAAGCTCCTGAAGGATAACGAGGCTGAACTGAAGGGCAGAGTAAGACTGGAGTTCCAGCCTGCAGAGGAGATATTCCAGGGCTCTGCTGACATGATCGCTGCAGGCCTTCTCGAGGGCGTGGATGCTGCAATGATGATACACAGCGCTCCCGGAGTGAACGTTCCCAAGGGACTGGCGCTGGTGGTTCACGGACCCCTTTCAATGGCATCATGCGAGCAGTATCACATCACAGTTAAGGGCAAAGGCGGCCATGGTTCGACGCCGCATCTCGCCATAGATCCTATCACCGCAGCAGCGCACATACATCTGGCTCTGCAGGAGATCAACAGCAGAGAGCTCAATGCTAACGACTTCGGCGTGTTCACCACATGCCATTTCCAGGCAGGAAAGACCTCCAACGTTATCCCTGAGACTGCCGAGATGTGGGGCACCATAAGGACCACGGATCCCAGCGAGGAGATAGGCAAGTTTATCAAGGAGAGGATGAAGGCTATAGTGGAAGGCGTAGGCGCTTCGCTGCGCTGCGAAGCCACTGTGGAGTTCTTCGATTACTGCCCCTGCATGCAGGTAGATATGGAGCTTTCGCAGAAGGCTTACGGCTATGCAAAGGACCTGATCGGCCCTCTGGCTCAGGACTACAACACTCCTCCGCAGAACAGCTCCGAGGACTTTGCATTCGTCAGCAGAGAGGTCCCGACCACCGAGATCTTCCTTGCTACAGGCGGTCCTAACGAAGGCTGCAACTATCCCGTGCACAATCCCAAGGCCAAATTCGATGACAGCGTGCTTGCTGAGGGCGCCGCTCTTTACGCAAACTTCGCCATCAGGTACCTTGAAGAGTACAGATAGGCCTGTGTGAATTCGCAAAATTATATATGTATGCCTGCCCTCTGACATATGGAAAAGGACATGATACTGTAATATAATTATTTCAGCAAATTATCTCTTTGTTTATATAAGCGAGGTACAAAGCAATGATTGATTTGAAAAAGTATGGCATCAGTGACGCAGCTGAGATCATCTATAATCCTTCCTATGAGTTCCTTTATGAAGAGGAAATGAAGGAAGACCTGACCGGATACGACAAGGGTCAGCTGACTGAGCTGAATGCCGTAAACGTAATGACCGGTATCTATACCGGAAGGTCCCCCAAGGACAAGTATATCGTTATGGACGAGAACTCCAAGAATACCGTATGGTGGACCAGCCCCGAATATCCCAACGACAATCACCCCATGAGCGAAGAAGTATGGGCTAAGGTAAAGGCTTTGGCTCAGAAGCAGCTCTCCGGCAAGAGACTGTTCGTTGTCGATGCATTCTGCGGCGCTAACAAGGACACCAGAATGGCAGTCCGCTTCATCATGGAAGTTGCATGGCAGGCACACTTTGTCCGCAACATGTTCATCAAGCCCACTGAAGAAGAGCTTAAGACCTTCGAGCCCAACTTCGTGGTATATACCGCTTCCAAGGCAAAGGTAGACAACTATAAGGAACTGGGCCTCAACTCCGAGACCTGCGTAGCCTTCAACACCACCAGCAGAGAACAGGTCATCCTGAACACCTGGTACGGCGGCGAAATGAAGAAGGGTATGTTCTCCATGATGAACTACTATCTTCCGCTTAAGGGTATCGCAGCTATGCACTGTTCCGCCAATACCGATATGGAAGGCAAGAATACAGCGATCTTCTTCGGTCTTTCCGGAACAGGCAAAACAACGCTCTCCACAGATCCGAAGCGTCT
>JAEEGL011885327.1_pt1 | contig 20369 bp, 19 predicted proteins | sample 9134231 | NCBI WGS metagenome assembly JAEEGL01 (sample SAMN16246548, study PRJNA631951) | gut metagenome | biome: gut microbiome; feature: rumen; material: fiber-attached | host: Bos | place: Iran: Karaj | collected 2018-10 | reverse complement strand
GTTCTTGTAAACTGTCCCTTGTTAACTCTTTCTTTGGCGTTAGACATATAGAGGTATGTCATGGCTCTTGTTACGCCTACATAAAAGAGTCTTCTCTCCTCTTCTATGTCGGATGTATCATCTGAATACAGCGACCTCACATGAGGGAACAAGCCCTCTTCAAGACCGACAAGGAAGACAACCTTGAACTCAAGGCCCTTCGAACCATGTATAGTCATGAGATTGACAGTATCTGTGCTTCCGAGATTATCTATATCCGACAAAAGTGATATCTCCTGAAGGAACTCAGATAAGTTCGGATTCTCTGTGTTAGCATCATAATCAGCCGCTTTCGATAGGAACTCGTTGATATTGTCCATACGCTCGACATATTCTTCCGGAGTCTCACACTCTGCCTTGAGATAATCCTTATAGCCTATCTTCTCTATTATATCTGAAGTGAAATCCTTGATACTCTTGATTGCACTAGGATCAAACTCTCTCATACTCTCAGCAAAAGAAGCCACCTTAGCTGCGCTTTTGCCAAGTGAAGCTGTTAAAAAAGGATTATCAATCGCTTCTATGATTGAACAATTCTGCTCGTTCGCGAATTCAACAAGCTTAGCTACAGTAGTGTCACCTATGCCTCTTTTTGGTATGTTGATGATTCTCTTGATAGAGAGATCATCGCTCGAATTGCCGAACATCTTCAGATATGCAAGTACATCCTTGATCTCTTTTCTGGCATAGAAGTTGATGCCACCATATATCTTATAAGGGATGTTGGCCTGTATGAGCTTCTCCTCGAATACTCTCGACTGAAGGTTCGTCCTATAGAGGACAGCCATATCCTTATAATCTATGCCCTTCTCATGCATGCGCCTGATATGGCCAACTACTCCGACTGCCTCATCATTGCCGCCAGCATAACGCATATAGTTAACAGCTATATCTTCATGATTATCGCTCCAGAGCTTCTTAACCTTACGCTCTTTGTTATTAGTTATAACTGCGTTAGCGATATCCAGTATCTTCTGTGTGGAACGATAATTCTGTTCAAGCCTTACAATCTTTGCATCAGGATAATACTTCTCGAATTCGAGTATATTGTGGATATCCGCACCTCTGAACTTATATATGGACTGATCATCGTCACCCACGACGCACAGATTGCGATTCTTCTGCGCAAGCAGTCTCACTAATTCAAACTGCGCGATATTCGTATCCTGATACTCGTCAACCATGATGTACTTAAAGCGATTCTGCCAGTAATCAAGCGCTTCTGGATGCTCCTTAAAAAGCTTCACAGTATTCATGATAAGGTCATCAAAGTCCATAGCATTGTTCTTATGCATATATTCCTTATATGCCCTATACACGCGAAGAACCTGCTGCTCATAGAAGCTGTTATCCTGTATCACCACATCCTCAGGCTCCGTAAGAGTATTCTTCCACGCGGATATAGTTCCCATAGCAGCCTTTTCTTTCACATATTTCGAATCTATATTCAGTTCCTTAAGAAGATCTCTCATCACAATCTTAACATCATCCGAATCATATATCGAAAATGTATCGGTATACCCAAGCATAGTGCCGAAACGCCTCAGCATACGAACGCACATAGAGTGGAATGTGCTGACCCACACACTCTGAGCCGCACCACCAACTATGGAATCCACCCTGTCACGCATAGACTTAGCCGCCTTATTGGTAAATGTTATGGCGAGAATATTGTATGGTTTTACACCGCAATCATCTATAAGATGTGCTATTCTGTATGTCAGAACTCTAGTCTTTCCAGAGCCTGCACCGGCAAGTATCAAAAGAGGTCCTTCGGTATACATGACCGATTCTAACTGAGGACCATTAAGCGAAATATTCGAAAAATCCATTATCATAACTCCATTTATATCAGTATATCAGTATACAAGTATAAGTATACCATATTCACACACAAAATTACAATAAAGTATTGATAAGTAGTTTTAAATACTATATAATAGATATATCAATACGATTTTAGGAGGCCATGTATATGGACACTCAAAAAGATAACAACAATTCTCCTGAGGAGATCATACATTCAGTTATCAGGAAGCTCTCCAAGCTGAATTATGTTAAGCCAACAGATCTACCTAACATAGACCTGTATATGGATCAGATAACCACATTTATGGATAGTCACTTAAGCGACATAAAGCGTAACAACGACGACAAGATCCTGACTAAGACCATGATCAACAATTATTCTAAGAACAAGATTTTGCCGCCATCCGATAAGAAGAAGTATTCTAAGGACCACATAATCGTGCTCCTCTTCATATACTACTTCAAGAACATCATGTCCATAACAGATATACAGACTCTGTTGTGGCCTCTCACAGAGAACTTCTTCGATAACAAGAAGTCACTCAACCTCGAAGAGATATACAAGACAGTATTCAAGCTCGAGACCAAGCAGATTGCCGACATCGCAAGATCTATCAGCAAGCAGTTCAAGCTCTCGGAAGAATCCTTCAAGGATATCAAAGACGACGATGAAAGAGAATACCTCCAACTATTCTCCTTCATATGCTTATTAAGTTTTGATATCTTCATCAAGAAGTACATGATAGAATCACTTCTAGACGACTACATATCCAAGAAAGAGAAAAAAGCAAAAGAAGATAAGAAGGCTGAGAAGAAAGCTGAGAAGAAAAAAGAAAAATAGTTTCTGTAAAAACAATCATTGGGACACGTCAAGATCGTGCCCCAATGTTCTTTTTCAACCTATTTCTAGCTTACATTTCAGCCAACCAATAAAAAAGCTGTAAAAACAATCAGTGGGACGATTCGCAAGATTTCGTCATCTTTTTGCGAGCTCGCGCAAGTGCGGGCGAACTGTTTGAGCGCGCTATGCGCGCGAGTTTTCGCGGAGCACTTGCAAATCAGCGGCTTGCGAAAAGATAGAAATCTTGACGTGTCCCAATGATTGTTTTTACAGTTCTCTCATTGTTTTTACAGTTCCTTCTTTCTTTTCATCACCATCGCATATCCATCCTTGCCAAACTTCAAAGAACGATTAACACGACTTATAGTGGCAGTTGACGCACCTGTTTTCTGAGATATCTCGTTAAATGTTTTGTTCATAGTGAGGAGTTTGGCAACCTCATACCTCGATGACATAGCCAGTATCTCATTGGCCGTACACAGGTCTTCAAAAAAACAAAAACACTCATCTATATTCTTAAGAGAAAGTATAGCTTCATACAGACTTCTTACTTCCTCAGTGTCCATACTCTTTCCCATATTCAGCTCCTAATCTGTACAGGATAGCCCTGCCCTTTTTGCCATCACGATATATGATACCGATATCTTCTAGAATCTTAAGTATACTGTAAACAGGGACATATACATGCTCGGTTGCCAAAGCATTTTGAAAATCCTTGGCAGTGAATTCATCTCCAAGCGAAAGCGGGATTGCCATAAGGTAATCTTCTATTCTATCGAAGCTTACGACCTCCACTACCTGCCTCGGTATAGTATCATACTTGACAGTCTTATGTCTTGCACGCTTATTGCTTCCATCATTATCTGTTCTTATCTCATCAGCGTCAAGTATCACCATATCTATGGAGAAATTCGGATCTCGGATGTATTCACGGATATTGTATAATTCCCAGAATCCATCATAGAAGCTTCCCTTCTTAGGTGACAGCCTTCCCTTGATCAGCTCACCGGTCTTTTTATCCATGCGGCTTAGATACTTGTTTCTAATAATAGGATAAACCACCCTAACCTTATAATTCGGTAAAAAGGTGGCTAACTTATCCTTCAAATATGTAAAATTAGATGTTTGAATCTCCGTTATGTGATTCCCGCGCAGAATATCCGCAACATAGCCAGATACAGAAACCTCATGATAATCAGGATCACTCTCATACATGAGTTTCAAAACCGCATGCAGCGTCTTCTCGCTGAGTGTACCCACACCGGCTTCTATCCTTCCGGTTGCCAATACTGCATCTAACGCCTGATGAAGGTCCATATCAGCCTATAACATCCTGCATATCATAGATTCCTGCAGGCTTACCGCTAAGGTACTTAGCTGCAGATACTGCTCCCTTGGCAAATATAGCCTTAGAATATGCTGTATGCTTAAGCTCTATAACTTCATCAAGTCCTGCGAAGAACACTTCATGCTCTCCTACGATAGAACCGCCTCTTACAGCGCTTATACCGATTTCCTTAACATCTCTTTTCTGTCTTACCTGGCTTCTGTCATATACATATGTACAGCTGTTATCAAGTGCACCGTTAATAGTATCAGCAAGTGCAAGAGCTGTTCCGCTAGGCGCATCGACCTTCTGATTATGATGCTTCTCTACGATTTCTATGTCATAGCCTGCATCATAGAGCTGTCTAGATACATCCTTAAGAAGCTTCATAAGAAGATTGATACCAAGAGACATATTAGCTGAACGAAGGATTGCTACCTTCTTGGATGCCTCTTCAACCTTAGCAAGCTGTTCTTTAGAAAGACCTGTTGTGCAAAGTACAAGTGGAATCTGTCTGTCTACAGCATAATCTATAAGCCCGTCAACAGCACTAGCGTTCGAAAAATCGATGATAACATCTGCATCCATAGTACATTCTGTTATGGTAGAATATACAGGATATTCATTGGCAACGCCGCCAAAAGGATCAACACCTGCAACTATAGTCGCAGCACTATCCTGCTCAACTATACTTGTTATAACTCTTCCCATCTTACCGTTGCATCCATGCATGATAATCTTAACTACTGCCATATATACCCCCTTAATTATGCTAACAATCCATAGTTCTTCATAGCCTTGATAAGCTTCTCTTCGTTGGCTTTCTCCATAGGTGAAAGTGGTCTTCTAAGAGGTCCTACTTCCTTGCCCATGAGATTCATGGCAGTCTTAACAGGAATAGGATTTACTTCACAGAAAAGTGCATCACACATAGGTATAGCCTCAAGCTGAAGCTTAGTTGCACGCTCTACATCTCCATCAAAGTATGCCTGACAGATATCATGTGTCTGACGAGGTGCAACATTCGACAAAACAGAGATAACACCCTTACCACCAAGCGAAAGGAGTGGTACGATCTGATCATCATTACCTGAATAGAGATCGATCTTGCCTTCTGTAAGAGCCATAAGTCTTGCTACCTGAGAGATATTACCTGTAGCTTCCTTAATAGCAACGATGTTGTCAACGCTGTTAACGATCTTAGCTGCAGTCTCTGGAAGTATGTTACAGCCTGTTCTTGAAGGAACGTTGTACATAATGATCGGTATATCTACTGACTTAGCTATCATAGTATAGTGATCCACAAGACCATTCTGAGTAGCTTTATTGTAATAAGGTGTAACGATCAAAAGCGCATCAGCACCATAATCTCTAGCATTCTGAGACAGATATATAGCTGTCTCGGTACAGTTAGAACCTGTTCCTGCTATAACAGGGATTCTTCCCTTAACCTTATCAACAGTATATCTGATACACTCAAGGTGTTCCTCATGAGTAAGAGTAGATGCTTCACCTGTGGTTCCACAGATTATGATACTGTCTGTACCACCTGCAATCTGCTCTTCTATGATCTCACCTAATTTGTCATAATTAACACTATAATCATCATTAAATGGTGTAATAATAGCTACACCGGCACCTTTAAAAATCGACATCCTAATGTCCTCCTATTATCTCTGTATTAGTATAATATCAATTGAGTATTTAGTCAAGTGTTTTAGTATGAAGCTTTATCATCCGTTGCCAATTTCATCATGTCCTTCCACTGCTTCGAGAATATATAATAACTAAGCATGCATATAGCCGCAAAAGTAAACGATATCGGATAACACAGCATAACATATGTTCCATCAAAGAATCTTGTTATGATAAAACCACTCGGTATCCTGACCATCCAAAGCATGAGTATATTGACGATAGTTGTATATCTGACCTTGCCTATACCATTCAGTATACACATGATACCGTTGAAGATAGCATATATCCACTGCGAAAGCAAAAGCACAAATACATATCTCGAAGCGTACCCAAGAACAGCAGGATTACTTGAAAAGAAAGCAAGTATCGGCTGTCTTATACTTATGAAGAATAATCCGAATGAAAGTGTTATAAACCCCGAATAAAGAGGAATCCTAAGATGACCATCCTTAAGCCTCTTATAATTACCAGCACCGTAATTCTGCCCAGCATATGTTGTTGCTGCAGAAGAAAGAGCCGTTATGGCGATATTCGACAGTCCGGTTATACGCCCTGCTATGGTTATTCCAGACACAAAATCAGTTCCCTGGGAATTGACCATCACCTGTATGGCCACATGTCCGAAAGAATAAAGTGAATTGTTAAGTCCTATAGGAAGCCCAAGTCCTACTATCTCCTTAAGCTGCTTGCCATAAAAGCCTCTTGGTATAAAAGAAAACCCGATATATGTGAATCTTTGCCTTATATACACTATACTCATGATCCACGATAAGTACATCGATAAGGATGTAGCTAAGGCAGCGCCAGATACGCCCATACCAAACCCCGCCACAAAAAGAACGTCGAGCACTATGTTAGATATACACGATATAAGAAGGAATCTTAGAGACGCAAGACTGTCCCCAAGTCCACGTAAGATTCCGGCATTCATATTGTAGCCTATGTTGCCGAGCGTCCCGACGAATACAAGTCTTGTGTAGTAAAGAGCGGATTCATACGCATCAGCAGGTACCTTCATAACTCTTAGCATATATGGTGCAAGTATTATACCAAGTATACTGACCGGTATCGCACACGCATATACAAATGTCACCGCCGATCCGCACAGCTTCTTAATACCCTCATCATCTTTAGCACCCTTATATTGCGATACCAGTATGGAAGTTCCTGTTCCTATTCCTAAGAATATACACAACAGCACTTCAACCGGCTGGGCGCTCGTACCCACTCCGGCCAATGCCTCATCACCGCAGAATCTGCCGATAACAAGTGTGTCGACAGTAGTGTATAACTGTTGCAATACATTGCCTATTATAATAGGGATTGCGAATAAGAAGACCTTCTTCATGATAGGTCCCGTTGTCATATCTATCTCTTTTTTTCTACCCATACTAACCTTTTTCTGTATGTATTATGACTTCATACTTTTCATCAAGCTTAAGTGCCTCTATAAGCTTCTCTTCTTCACGATTCATATCACCATTGTAACCATAAGGAAACTGAATATCAAACATAAGCTTATCATCTATGATATGCAGATCATGAACGTCCGCATCTTCACATACATCACGAAGATATGCCTTGATATCCCTCTTCAGACTAAGAATCTCCTTATCATCTACATCAACAGGATCCATATGTATCGTCACTTCTGACACGATACCTTCACTGACAATCCTCTTCTCCATACCCTCTATGATCTCATGTGCCTTGAAAAAACCGATGCTCTGGTCTATCTCTGCATGAAGGGAAGCGAACGAACACGAAGGTCCATATTCATGAACTCTAAGATCATGCACGCCACACACATGCGGATCATCAAGAACAATCTCCTTTATGCGATTTACAGCCTCTGCAGAAGGCGCCTCACCAAGAAGCATATTGATCGTGTCTATGCAGGACTTGATTCCCGAATATATCACGAGCAGGGATACGATTGTTCCAGCATATCCGTCTATATTCATACCTGTTGCAAGCTTCACGATAACACTTATAAGCGCAACCGTAGTTGTGATACAATCACTTATGCTGTCAACAGCGCTTGCCTTAAGCGCTCTCGAGGATATGATCTTACTTATCTTCGCATATACATATGCCATGATGAACTTGAGGATTATGGCGCATATAAGGATAAAGATGGTTGTTATACCAACATCCATCTTATTCTCGTGAAATATATGATCAACCGATGTTTTTAGAAGTTCTATAGCGATTACTATAACCGATATCGATACTATAAAACCCGATACATACTCCATCCTGCCATGTCCATAAGGATGTTCCTTATCAGCAGGCTTTCCGGAAAGCTTGAAACCGAATATGGTTACTATCGACGAGAACATATCCGACAAGTTGTTGACCGCATCCGCCGATATCGACACTACTCCTGTTGTAAATCCCACTATTATCTTGATAACAGATAATACAAGATTACAGAATACGCCAAATATACCGGCCAACAGACCATATCGGTTTCTCTTTTCACTTTCTGTCATTATTCAACACATCCTATAAGATCATTGATATCTTCTATGCCATTCTTCTTCATGTATTCTTCTATTCCGTCGATGCACTCAAGCATGATATTCGGATTGTAGAAGTTCGCAGTACCGACCATAACTGCCTTAGCACCTGCAAGCAGGAATTCCAAAGCATCATAAGCGCTTTGGATACCGCCCATGCCTATAACCGGTATCTTAACAGCCTTCACAACCTGATATACCATCCTTACAGCGACAGGATGTATGGCAGGACCTGACATACCACCTGTTTTATTGGCAAGAAGAATTCTTCTTCTATCCACATCTATCTTCATACCTGTAAGAGTATTGATAAGCGAAACCGCGTCAGCACCAGCATCTTCAACAGCCTTAGCCATAAGAGTTATATCGGTTACATTGGGACTTAGCTTCATGATAACAGGCTTTTTCGAGATGTTCTTTATCTTCCTTGTGATATCCGCAGCAGCCTTCGGATCCTGTCCAAATGCTATGCCGCCCTCCTTAACGTTCGGGCACGATATGTTGATTTCGAGCATGTCAACAGGCTCATCATTCAGCCTCTGAACTACCTCAAGGTAGTCTTCTACGCTCTTGCCGCATACATTTACAATTATGTTAGTATCATAGTTCTTAAGAAAAGGAATATCACGCTTCACAAACAGGTCTATGCCCGGATTCTGGAGACCTATGGCGTTGAGCATGCCTCCGTACACCTCAGCAACTCTCGGAGTCTGATTACCGGCCCAAGGTATGTTAGCGACGCCCTTCGTAACAACAGCACCAAGTCTGTTAAGATCCACAAGATCTGCATATTCCATGCCGGAGCCAAATGTTCCCGATGCCGGCATAACAGGATTCTTAAAAGAAACACCTGCAATCTCTACACTTGTATTCATAAAAATCCCCTTCCTATATCTCGATATCCTTTATGTTGAAAACAGGTCCATCCTTGCATACACGCTTATTCTTAACCTGAGAGTGATCATCTATATCAGCAGACTTGCATACACATGCAAGACAAGCTCCTACTCCGCAGGCCATACGCTCCTCTAAGGACACGTAAGCTTCTATATTCTTCTCCTGCGCATAAGCCCTGATTGCTCTTAACATAGGTGTTGGTCCACAGGCAAATATGATATCGCCTTCTATGTTCTTCTCTCTTACAGCATCAAGAACATTGCCACGAGTGCCTGCGCTTCCATCCTCAGTTGCAACATATAGCATATCTGCAGCATCAGTGAATTCCTTATCAAGGAAAAGCTCATCCCTGTAACCAAGTACAGCGATTGTCTCACAACCAAGTCTCTTAGAAAGCTCAAGCATAGGAGGGATTCCTATACCACCGCCAAAAAGTATAGCCTTGCGATCCTTTGATACAGACTCAACATCATATCCATTACCAAGAGGACCCAACACAGTTATAGTGTCTCCTGCCTTATATGTAGAAAACTCCTTGGTTCCTGCACCGACAGCCCTATATACAAGTCTTACTCTATCCCCTGCTACCTCACATATACTTATAGGTCTAGGAAGAAGGTTAGACTTACTCTTAGTATAGACATTGACAAACTGTCCAGGTCTTGATTCCTTAGCTATATCAGCACTCTCAAAGACGAGACTGTATATATCCTTAGCAATCATCTCCTGACTTATAACCAGACATTCGAGTTTACTATTCATCATCTAGCCTCCAAAGCACTGTTGATATCTTCTCTCATATCTATAACTGCAGCCCTTGCAGCATCAGCAAAGCCCTCAGCACCGTAAGATGCGTACTTCTCCTGCTTATATGCAGCTATGATACCTCTTGAACTGTTAACTATAGCTCCGAGTCCATCTTCGTTGAAGAAGTGAACAAGATCAGCACCCTTGCCGCCCTGTGCACCATATCCTGGAACAAGTATATATGTCTTAGGCATGATCTTTCTAAGAACCTTACCCTGCTCAGGATATGTAGCTCCAACAACAGCACCTACATAGCTGTAATCATCGCCCATGCATGTCTCTCCCCATTCATTGACCTTCTCACCTACATACTCATACAGAGGTCTGCCATCCACGATTCTGTCCTGAAACTCACCACTAGAAGGATTAGAAGTCTTAACAAGCACGAATATACCTGTGTTATTCTCGCGTGCAACATCTATAAAAGGTTTGATGCCATCCACACCAAGATAAGGATTAACAGTTGCGAAATCCTCACCAAAAGGAGTACATACAGTGTTACCTATCTTAATCTTGCCGATATGCGCAGTTGCATAAGCCGCAGATGTAGAACCGATATCGCCTCTTTTTACATCACCTATTACAACAAGTCCCTTCTTCTTACAGTACTCAACAGTATCAGCATAAGCCTTAAGTCCAGGAATACCAAACTGCTCATACATAGCTATCTGTGGCTTAACAGCAGGCACAAGATCATATATAGCATCTACTATTCCCTTATTGTATTCATACACAGCACTAGCAGCAGCTTCAAGAGTCTCCCCCTGTTCCTTGATAGCCTTCTCAAGAAGATGAGCCGGCATATAGTTAAGCATAGGATCGAGTCCTACTACGATTGGTGCCTTAGTTTCCTTGATTTTCTTAATAAGTGTGTTGATCATAATTCCTCCAATTATTTTTTAAGATTGATGTTGCCATCAACAAATACATACGATACATCGCCCTTAACCTGTGCGCCCTGATAAGGTGTTATCTTCGAGAGCGTAAACTGATTAAGCGATTCAGCGCTGACAGTCCTTGTTATGTCAGCAAGTAAGAATGTTGCTTTCGCTCCCTTCTCAAGCTTATACTCTGGAAGTCCTAATATCCTTCTAGGATTATCCGAAAGCTTCTTCACAAGCTCTGACAGTGTAAGCTTCTTCTTCTCCACAAGATATGTATAACAAAGCGCCAGGGCAGTCTCGAATCCCGCTACACCTGCGCAGGCAGTCTTAATCGAGCAAAGCTTCTCACTAGGGTGATTCGGCGTATGGTCACAGCTTATGTGATCTATCGTGCCATCCTTAAGTCCTTCTATAAGCGCTTTTATATCGAACATATCCCTAAGAGGCGGATTAAAGCTATATATGCCGAGATCCTCCACTATATCGCCATCCGACATAAGAAGATTGTTGATTGACACATCACATGTTATATATGCGCCCTTATCCTTATAGAATCTTATTATCTCAACACTCTCCTTGGTTGATATGTTCATGATATGGATTCTCGCGCCAGTCTCAAGCGCCATGATACAATCTCTTGAGACAAGAAGATTCTCGGCAAGTCTCGATACAGGAAGAAGCCCCAGCTTCTTAGCACTCTCAGATTCATTGATAAGGCCCATGCCTCTTATATTCATATCCTCGCAATACACAAAAAGCGGAATATCTACATCTCTTGCGCTTAGCATAGCCTTGCGGGCAAGATTGGCATTCGCAATACTTCTCTTACCATCACAACAGCACATAATTCCCTTTTCTTTTATCTCTCGCAGATTAGTTATATACTCGCCACCAAGACCCATAGTTATGGAAACAGCAGGACATATCTCAACAGCCGAATCTCTCATAGCCTTCATCATAAATGAATCGACCATCTCTACGCTGTCTATAACAGGAAGAGTTTCAGGCATAGCGACAACTGTTGTGTAACCACCATGAAGCGCAGCATAAGTGGCACTCTTTATAGTTTCCTTATACTCATAACCTGGTTCCCTAAGATAAGCATGCAGCTCGCACAAGCCTGGCATGGCTATCATACCCTTAGCATCTACGATCTCAGCCTCGACCTCTATCTTATCAGCTATATCAGCTATGACACCGTCTTCTACAAGTATATCAGCATACCAAAGCTTGTCTTCCTTAGGTATACCCACTCCCTTTATCAGATATCTCATGAATTCTCCTCCTCTTTTCTATGCTTTCTCCTTATCATATACACATAAGCTATGATATATGCTGTCACACAACCGGCAGTATTGAGTATAATATCATCTATATCAAGACTTCCTGTACTCGTATAGAACTGTGCGCACTCAACAAGTATGCTTATACCACAACATACACATATACACACGATAGCATTCCTAAAAGGTCTAAAGAAGTATTCAAGATACCACACAAGCGGCATAAATAAGATAAAGTTACCAAGCAAATTGGCAATAACATATAACCTGTTAATAGTTCCATCTCTATATGCATTCAGATATCTGCTGATCTCTGAAAAAGGCTTTGTATTGATCCCATGATATACCCCCTCCAGTCGGACATCTCTCAAGAACACATGATCCATGAAGAGAATAACAACAAGGAAAGCTATATATAACACAAATGAGATCGAAATAATCTTCTTACATCTACTCATCTTAAATCCTTTGTATGTAGTTTCAACAATTCTAGTATACATATATTCGCATCGATTTTCAAGCACAAAAAAAGCGCGAGACGGGAATCGAACCCGCGACCCTCTCCTTGGCAAGGAGATGCTCCACCGCTGAGCCACTCGCGCAAATAAACAAAAATTATAGATTGTAAGAGCGCGAGACGGGAATCGAACCCGCGACCCTCTCCTTGGCAAGGAGATGCTCCACCGCTGAGCCACTCGCGCATATCGCTGACAGAAGACGTACCCTTCTTCGTCACACAAGTGATAGTATATCACGATACATAGCCTCTGTCAACACTTTTTTTGAAAAAAACCGATTATTTTTCAATTACATCTGCAGCATCACCATAAGGTGCATACTTCTCGTACTTTCCGTACTTGCCATATCCTCCGTAACGGCTATATCTACCATACTTGCCATACTTATAATAGCCATAACCCTTCTTGTCAGTAGGAACCTTGTTAAGTACTATACCAAGTATCTTGATATGGTTTCTCTCGAAACTATCCTTAACGTTGTTGACAATCTTATAACTTGTACTAGCAACTGATGTAACTAATACAACAGAATCGCACTTTCTTGCTATGATAAGCGCATCTACAACGGCTTCCATAGGAGGTGTATCGATTATGACATAATCATATACGTTACGAAGCTGCTTTATAAGTGTCTCAAAGTACTTATTACCAAGGAGCTCGGCAGGATTCGGAGGAACAGGACCCGCAAATACCACATGAAGAGAAGAATTCTCTACTCCATATATAACTTCATCAAAGGTTGACATACCTGAAAGAAAATGTGACAAGCCCTTATAGTCTCTTGCAAGCTTATAACGACCAACAATAACAGACTTTCTAAGGTCGGCATCTATAAAGAGAACCTTCTTACCATCCTGAGCCATCGAAAGTGCAAAGTTAAGCGCAACAGTCGACTTACCCTCGTTAGGATAACAGCTCGAAAAAGCAATAACCTTATTCTCTGAACCTGAGAAAAGAACGTTAGTTCTCAGTTCCTTCATCGCCTCGTCACTTCTATAATCACCACTGGCACTATTTTCTATCTTTACTCTTATCACGACGCTCGCTCACTTTCTTTCTAGCTCTAGTTTCAATAGAATCATCCATCTTATCTGTATATGGAATAGCTGCAAGAACAGGTAAACCGATATACTTCTCAACATCTTCTTTATCCTTGATTGTATCATCGAAGATAAACATAAGCACGATAACAGCTATCGGAACGATCATACCAAGGATAACGCCTATAGCTACATTACGTACAACTCTTGGAGAAGATGGTGAAGTAGCAACTTCAGCTTCATCGATAACGCTAACTTTCTTGGTATTCATCTTCTCATAGATAAACTGACCTGAATACTTAGCTATAGCATCTGCTATCTTCTTAGCAGTTATAGGATTCTCATCAGTAGCTGTAATCTTAAGAATTCGCGAATTGTTCGGTGTCGAAACGGCAACCCTCTTGCTTAACTGACCTGCTGACATATTAAGATCAAGTTCATCTATAACAGCTCTTAATACACTCTTAGACTTAACAATCTCCATGTAGTCGTTGATAAGCATGGTAGCAACCTGCACATCACCTACGGATACATTGCCATTATTGTTGTTGTTCTCGTTACTCTGAACTGTCATACTAGTAGTCGACGAGTACATAGGTGTCATAAAGAACTTAGTTATGAGGAATGTCAATGCTCCGCAGAATATCATCGATATGATGATTATCAAAACATTCTCCCAGAGAAGCCCCAGTATAACCCTAAGGTCGATCTCTATCTCTTTATCCTTCTCGTTCATAAAAAAATAATTCTCCTGTCTGTTATTCTATCTCTTCGTTATTGATAATATGCATCGCGTTGTCATGCATAATAAGATTAGCATATTCTTCGCCGCACTTCTTAACCACATAATTATAGCAATTCTTCATAAGTGGCGCTCTGCCGATATCTCTGTGAGCATCAGTACCTATAAAATCCACATAGCCTCTCTTAAGAAGTTTCTTGCAGAAGTACTTCATACGAAGTCCGGCTTCGCCAACAACATCGTCCGAATTCAACTGTATGAGGATACCCATATCCCTAAGATCACGAACTCTGTCTGCATGTCCGAAGATTGCCTCAAACCGCTCCACATGAGCAAATATAGGAACGAGTTCCATATCAAGTATGTCCATAAGTCCGCTTCTTATAGTATCATATTCAGCGTCAAAATCGAATTCCACAAGAACATATCTGCTCTGGACCATAGTCGGGATCCTACCTGCTTCTATGAGCTTAGGAACATCATATTCGTAAAATACCTCACAGCCCATATAAAGCTGAACATCCAGATTCTGCTCCATAACCGCTCTTCTTAACATAGAATAGCGTTCCTGCCACACACCAAGATCATGAGTTCCCTTATGAGGATGATAATGTGGTGTCATAATAAGCGTATGTATGCCCTCCGATATCGCGCGCTTAACCATGGCAAGCGACATCTCAAGGCTCTTAGAGCCGTCATCGACAGCGGGAAGTATATGATTGTGCATATCTATAAGATCCATACAAGCCTCCGTATTCTGTATAACAACTTAACCTTATATATTATAGCACACACAATCATATAATTCAAGCATAATTCCATCATTTCAAAACAGACTCTATCTTCGCACGGCATCCATCTATAGCTTCCTGGTTAGGAAGCATAACATACAGGCTCCAGCCCGGCATAGAATAGCACTCTCTGTAAGTACCATATCCCGTTAATGCCTGTGATGTTATATTCCATGAAGCAGGATTGTCTATCTGCATACGCGCTATACTCGTTATATCGTCCATAGTAAGATTCGTCTGTATCGCATTTGACATAGTCGACACAAGCTGCGCATAGTTTGTTATGATCGCTGGTGAAAGGATCTTATTCAGAATAGCTTCTATAAGAGCCATCTGATTTCGTCCTCTTTGATTATCACCATCAGCAAAAGAATAACGCTCTCTTGCAAATGAAAGGGCTCTTGAGCCTGTTGCGATATGGTTCATACCCTTTTTAAAGCTTAAGAAATCATATGACGAATAGACATCAACACCGCCTATAGCATCAACAAGCATGATGAAAGACGTAAAATTAAGCCTTATATAATAGTCTATATCCACGTTATATATATTCTGTATAGTTGCAACGCTCGACCACACTCCGTATATTCCTGCATGTGTGAGCTTATCTCTCATACCGGAGTATGTTACACCAGGAATCGGAACATAATAGTCTCTAGGAGTGTTAGTAAGAAGTATCGTCTTAGTGACAGGATTAACTGTCATGAGTATGTTTACATCATGTCTTCCACGTCCTGCCAAAGAGCCATACGCATCGTTACCCGCAATAAGTATGTTAAAGCTTCTGTTAGTAATTGGTCCCTTAGAAGAGTTATCCTTCGTATTATCTCCGCCTATGTAGCCACCGCCCGCAGGTGCATTCGGATCGCGTGAAGGGTCATACACATATTTGGATTCCCTGTCAAGATCATCGTTGAACGTCTCTACCTCAGCAGGCTTGGTAGCCTCTGTACTATCAGAAGTTGCAGGTTCTGTAGAAGCCGTGGTCCTCTTTTCAAGAACAGGTATCTCGCTCGCAACAAGTACCTTAACCTTGTACTCTTTTATAACGCTTACTTTCTCTTCATAATCAGGAAGCGCACCATTAATAATATCAGCGAATGACTTATTATAGACTATCGCGTCCACTTCCTTGTTAAGAAGTGCATCTACCTGATAAGATACGGCATCATACATAACATAGGTGATATTAGTTCGGGACAAATCTTTCTCGATATCTTTCTTCACCTGCTTCAAAGCTTCTTCGTTATTGAGCTTATCGCACATAGCTATTCTCTTATCGCGAAGCTGTGACACTTCACTTATCTTACTTTCCTTCAAAACAACAACTATATACTCATCTTCATCATATACAGGTGCAGTTATCTTATTCAGAAGCTTATAGGTATGATACTCATAGAAGCACGCGGCTATCAAAAGAGCTATCATGATTACCGAGAGCACTTTACCGAGCACATGAAGCTTTCTTCTAAACTGCAGTACAGTATTGATCACAAGTGATAATACCAAAAATGTTACGAAGATCGTAAGGTATCTCTTAGGAAGTATGTTCAGCTTAAGAACAAACACCAGTGACACAATAGTCGCAATAAGCTGTAACAGAATAATACACAAACCCACATAGGGAAGTCTCTGTTTTTTCTTCACATCACTCATATAACGCCTCTTTAATTATTGCCTGTAAGATTCTCAGGATAAAGACCTGCCTTGATAAGCTTATCAAGAGATTCTACAACTACCGGCTTATCCTCTTTGTAAGTTACGCCAAACCATTTGTCATCAGTTTCAAGAACCTTAACCGAGGCTCTGCCCGACTTAATAAGAGCATCTACAACCTTAGGAAGAAGGTACTCGCTCTTTACATCCTCGCATGATACAGAAAGGAATTCATCAAAACCTCTCTCAAGCTCAGCAAGGAAATTAGAATCAAAGCCCCACATATTCATAGATACATATGAATCCAAAGCGACATCTCCAGTTTCAGAAGAAGCAACATCACCGTTCTTGATAAGACCTGAAGTCTCAGTCACAGTTACAAGATTCATATCATCATCCACCTTACATACGCCTCTTGTAACAGTACCATTATCGCTAAGAGTGTTGCCAAGTATGAAACCAGCCATACAGAAATCAAATTCCTTACCACTCTTCTTACCAGATACAAGATAATCATGGATGAGTCTGAAAGCCTTCTTGCCATAATAATCATCAGCGTTGATAACAAGGAAAGGATTGTCTATAACGCCCTTGCATGCAAGAACAGCCTGACCTGTACCCCAAGGCTTCTTTCTGTCAGCAGGCACACTGTACTTTGAAGGGATATCTTCAAGCTTCTGGAATACATACTTGACAGCCACCTTCTTCTCAAGTCTGTTTCCGATAGTTTCCTTAAGTATATCTAAAAGATCAGGTCTTGTTACAATAACGACCTCGTCAAATCCCGCTTCAATTGCATCATGTATAGAATAATCCATGATGATCTCACCATGTGGACCCATAGGCTCCAACTGCTTAATACCGCCACCAAATCTACTGCCCATACCGGCAGCCATAATTACTAATGATGTTTTCAAGATATTACCTCCTTAACAAAATCCTAATTATTATAGCACCCTACTATATAAAAATCAACAAAAAGAGTTGTTTTTTTTGCGCTCATCTAGTAAAATTATGATGACAATATATATCACATATTTGGAGGAGTATGAGAAGAAAATATTCACGCGCGAGATTATGTGCGGTTCTGTGTACCAGTCTTTTACTGTGTTCATGTCACACTAAGACCATATCAGTACAATCAGAGCCCGCATCAGAAAACATAACTAAAACCCAAAAAGAAACTAAAACAGGTTCTATAAAGGAAACTTCTGTTTCTGCCTCTGCCAAAGAGACACAGGCGAGTACCAAAGAAACAGATAAGGAAACCACATCAAGTGCAGAGACCACTACAGCAGTAGAACTAACAACTGCCGAGGTCACAACTAAGGAAGAGCCAGTCACATCGACTAAGGCAGCTCAGGTAACCGAGCCCACCAAAGCATCAGATCCATATGAATACGATACAACTCTCGACAAGAAGTCTCCAGTTCTTGTAAACCTCAACAGAGACATATATATCGAGAAGGGACGTGCATTTATACCTGGCAATTATATCAGCTATATCGATGATTATGACCGCAATCCTACACTGTCATACACAGGAAGTGTGGATATCAACACCACAGGCACCTATCCTATCACATACAAGATAACCGACAGGGCCGGCAACACCATAACCGCTAATTCACAGGTTACTGTATATGTCAAGTCATCCTCTTCAGGCGGCTCTGACACGCCTTATGTCCCACCTCGCACACTCTATTCAGACGCTGTTGCAAAGTACGGAAGTGATCACGCTTCTGTCGGAATCGACGTCTCAAGATGGCAGGGCGATATAGACTTCAACGCTGTAAAGAACGCTGGTTGCGAATTCGTCATCATGCGTATGTGCACCTGGGTAGACGATGAGATCGGCAAGGATTATAAGTTCGATGTGAACTTCAAAAATGCCAAAGCAGCAGGTCTTAAGGTCGGCGTATATATCTACACCGAATCAAAAACTGTAGAAGAAGCCAGAGCTAACGCAAAGTGGATTCTTAAAACCCTTAACGGCGCGAAGCTAGACTTCCCTATCACATTCGACTGGGAAGACTGGGCCAATCTTCAGGATTACCACTTAACCATCAAGGAACTCAACGACATGTTCGAAGCCTTCTCAGAAGAGATCGAAGCTGGCGGCTACGATTCCATGCTTTACTCAAGCCGCTACTACAGGCAGTTACTCTGGGAGAACAGAAAGAAAAGAGCCGAATGGATCGCAGTTTATTCAGATTCACCGAACTACGACGGCGATTACATCCTCTGGCAATTCTGCGACAATGGTAAGATTGATGGAATAAGTGAAGCTGTTGACTTAGATGTATGGTATCACTAGTAAGCGAATGAAAAAGGGGCTGTCGCACTAAACATGTGTGACGGTCCCTTTTCACACCATCTCAATACTTCTCATATTCACGATTATACTTTACGCCCACCACAAGTGCTATAACTCCAACCACCGCAAACAGAAGGTAATGATCTCTTATAAGCCCCGCATCAGCCATATGATTATCATATAGACTTAAGATACTTCCTGATTTCTCAGTAAATGTACCGAAACCTATATAAGCAAGTGCTATTACATTGGCAGCAAGATAGTTTCCTGTGACAAAGTTGAGCATATAATAGGCTGCTATCAGGAAGAACGTGCATATCGTTATGCGAAGATACTCCCACTTATAATTATCAAGATAACACTTGTTCTTAGCAACAACAAATACTGGTATAGCACATATCATATACACTATCCAAGACAGGATATAGTAGTGTACTTTCATCTTCTGCTTTATATACAGAAGTTCATTGCCAGGTGAAGCCATCATCTCTGCACTAAAGAATATCGGCCAGAAAAATGAACATGTTGGTAAAAAAAGCTGAACTAAAGATACCGCCATCTTCCTGCTCTCTTCTACCGTACTCTTAAGCTTTATGAGTAAACACGGCATAATAACCCACATAACTAATAGTGGAACAGCATACCCTAAGCTAAGTCTTCGACATCTTTGTTTAAGAGACATAGATATCCCCTTTCAAGCGCACTTTCACTCTCATTGCTCTCGCTCTCACTTCCTATTTCCTCAAGCCCTGCAAGAGTACCATTATACAGAAGCTTACCCTTGTCGATTACCATGACCTTATCGCAAAGTGCCTCTATATCACTACATATATGCGTAGATATAAGAACCACCTTGTCCTTTGAAAGACTGGCTATAATCTTCTTAAATCGTATTCTTTCTTCTGGATCAAGTCCAGCTGTAGGCTCATCGAATATTAGAAGCTTTGAATCGCCAAGCAAAGCCTGTGCTATACCAAGCCTTCTTACCATACCGCCTGAGAGTGACCTTACCTTATCATTCTTCCTGTCATAGAGATTAACTATCTTGAGTACACGTTCAATCTCAGACTTAACTTTATCCTTAGGTACACTTTTAAGTCCTGCCATATAGTCAAGTGCAGCACTAACCTTCATATCCTTAAAGAGTCCAAAGCTCTGTGGAAGATATCCAAGATTAGCAGTATAAGTCTTATCACCT